>Ga0209581_1000141_pt1 | contig 225146 bp, 184 predicted proteins | sample Coa_R2_FD_187160 | JGI IMG/M metagenome (GOLD analysis project Ga0209581, IMG submission 187160) | Surface soil microbial communities from Centralia Pennsylvania, which are recovering from an underground coalmine fire - Coalmine... | ecosystem: Environmental > Terrestrial > Soil > Unclassified...
AGCAAGCTGCAAGCCGCATACCACAAAGCCGACCAATCCATCCGCAACGTCATCCAACTACTTGAGGCCGCTTGACTTGGGGTTTGTTGAAGTATTTCTGTTTACGATTAAAAGCGTAAGGATCTAACATCGTCGCGGGCTTGCTTGCGTCGCTAGTAGTGTAGTCCAGCACATCATCATAGATCTGTGGCTCCAGGTCTCGCTCGAAATGCATCGTCTTCGCAACTAACGCCCAGTTCGCGCGATTGCCCAGCAAGAATTCCTTGATGTTCGGTGCTGCGTTGAAGGCGGCTTGGTTTACATACTCCCATCCTGATAGAAGCCGCACGACAGACGCGGGATGTTTATCGAAAACACTCATGAGGTCAGAGGGGACGCTCGATTCCAGTCTCTTCAAGATATCAGGTGAGACACGAGAGCCAGCTAAAGCCAGTAACGCACTCTTTTGAAAATCGTCATACGACGCATAACGACGCATTTATCGTTTCAATTCCTTTGGATCGAAGGATCTCCTCATCCAATGCGTCTGTGTTCGGTGCGACACGATATGAGGGTGGCGTTTGGGCCGGGAGAAACTCTGCCCGTAGTTCCTCCAATAGGAGTTTCCAATTTGGATCGCGATTGGAATAGCCGATGTACAGAAATGTCGATGTCGCAAACTCCTGCTTGAGAATGTTGAAGAGCATCCGCCTTCGGTCTCGGAACGCCGCATAATCATCTTCGGTGATAATGATTCGCGGCTTCTCGATATTGAATAGTGTGCCATGGAGATGATAGACGGGTACCTGGAACTTGCGCTCAAACGGCACCAAGTCACTGGTTGCTGCGATCGTCACGGGCGTCTGAGGGGGATCTGGATTCTTTGAATAGGCCCTCTGTATCGAGTCGTCGTAGTTGGTGGTGAAGATCGCCCGCCAACGCAGCGTGGTTAGCCAGCGAAACGCGTCATCGGGCTCAAGTCCTGAGAGGCGGCGCTTGATAAAGGCTTCAAGCTCCGTGCGCCCTCTTTTGCGGATTTCGACCAACTGGGAGACTTTCGCTAGATCGAGAGTTTCGCCCACTTCAATGCCGAAGTGCAACGCAAGTTCGCGGGCCAACATCGCTCCGTCCGGGGCCTGGTTGCCGTGCACATCCAACAGATGGGCACCTATACCTGCTCCGACGAACAGTACGCATTCGCCAGATTCCAGGGCTTGTTTTAGCCCTAAACCGATTGCCTCCATGTTGTCTCCGAAGCACATTTTACCGACTTTCTGTTCTGAAAGAACCCGGCGCTTGTAGGAAACCTCGTTTGAATCGGGGCGCCGGAAACGAGACAGCGCCCCGTCACTGAAAGGAGAGCCCATACGTGCGGGGATATCAGCGACCGCCGCTTTGCGGGCATTGCAGGACCTCGGCGCATGAACGCCCGGACCCGGTAATTACTCGGTATCCAGGCCCCGTCATTCACGCCGGCATGTGCGGGGCGAATCGATCAGGCAGGCGACTTGGTGAGAGATCCTTGCACGAACGCGTTCGGCCGCTTCACGACGAGGGCGGTCCTTAACTCAAATCTCACCGTCACGAGATTCAGACGGAAATTATCTCCGTCTTCCGTGGAAAGTTCTACTGTGAGGTCTTGGCGGTCGCGGAGTTCGGCTGCCTGCGGATCACCGGAGCCGACCAGGAACGTGCCTTTGGTGATTTGGCCTGTCTCCACCACCGGGGCGCGCCAGAGGGTCAGGATGGGCGTCTGCGGATAGATGTACCTGCCGACCGTGTCCTTCAATCGGCGGATGGCCCAGGCGTCACCGGGATGCAGCACTACGAACTGCGCCCCGGAGAGCTCATCGTCTTCGTCGATCTGTTGCAGCGCCGCGGCAATCGTGTCGGGATACTCGTACCCGTCGCTGGCCGACAACAGGGTGGAGTCGAACGCGGCGCCTTGCGTGACCAGGCCATTGAGATTCGGCGCGATGCCGCTGCCCAGCAAAATTTGCGAGTCTTCTTCCTGCTTGACGCGGGCGGAAAACTCGTTCCGCAAAAATCCCTCCAATTCGGGCCAGTCAGAGAGAATCTGTTTCGACGCCCGGTAGCACAACGCGATGGTCTGGACTGGCTCTTTCTCGACGCTGAACGTCGGTTCCGCGAGTGGCTTCTGGCCGACGTACTCCTGGATGGGCGAAGCCTTTGTCGGCCGCTTCGTTTCTACGGCCCACAAAATTTCACCCTGTGCGGTCGGCCTCGCCGGGATCACGTCGCGCATCCGCAAGCGCGGTCGCGCCATCGCCACGATTGTGCTATCGCGTTCATACGGCACTACGCCTGCGCTTCCGGTCCCTCCGAGGCCACTTGTGGAGATGGCTTTCGATTCCAGCAATTCGCCGAGAGACTTGCCGCTCAAGACGAACTGCGCGGAGCCGCGGCCCTTCTGGACCATCGCGGATAGGTCCGGATTGCCCTGGAGCTCGGCCAGCAGCGAACTGCCGCCAGTGTGTCCCGGTTTCGAGGCCTTCACCTCGATGGTGTCCACCTGCTTCTGGATGGCCTTCACATTTTCGCCCAGGCCGTCCAGTTGCGTTTTCAGGCCCCCAAACAGGCCCTTCGTTTCGGTCGAAAGCGTTTTGATCGCTTCCGTTAATTCGGTATCCATAAAAAATTGCCTCTCTTTGAATGGATTAGTAACTGCACCCGCGAGTAGGCCGACTTCTCCAGGCTTGCGGAGTTAATGGTGCGGCTTCCGGTTGCCGCGAGTGGCCCAATATCAGCCGGCTCGCCGCCTGCGGAAGTGCGTAGAAGGTTGTTAGTCGCCGTCGATCATGCGACGGTGAAAATCCGCCAGATCCCGCGCCGCGTTCCGGAAGCTTTCGAGGATTTCCATGTCGGCCGCAGCGCGTTCCTGTTTGACTGCCGTAACGGTCGCCAAATTGTTCATTGGTACGGGTGTCAGGCTACCCTCGAAAAGCCGCACTTCTTTCAGGTGCCGGATTTCCCCGAGAACCAGTTTGCCCTTCGCCAGGAGCGCTGCGGGCGAGTCGGTCAGTTGCAGAGTTCCGATCGGACTTGTGGCGTCATGCCCGAACAGCAACGGGACGGAGCCCCCGCCTTCTTTCAATGTCTTTGTGAAGGCGCCTGGCTCGATCACGTCGTTGCCTTCGTCCACGTTGCCGTAGACGGCCAGTTTCCCCTCGAAGACGCCGGTTTCGTCTAGCGCCTTGAGCTCGAACCAAAAATCTTTCGTCTGCATTGTTGGGATCCTCCCTCGTTAGTTCACGCTCACTACCGGCCCATCCGGCGCTGGCCGCTTCTCGATCTTCACTCCCGCGAGGCTCGCCAGAGCCTCAATCGCCGCCTGGTGGCCTGCAAACAGTTCGCGGGCCTTCGCCAGCATTGCGGCCTGGATCTTGACGGTGCGCTCCAAGTGTTCGATACGCTGTTCAACTGTCATTTCGTTCACCTCGAATATTGACCCAGACCAAGCCGCTTCCAAAGCCGAGCGAATTGTATTCTGGCTTCGTTCTCGATCCGAGTGGCTGGATGCATGCGCGTACTGCCGGATTTCGTCCGAATGCAGAGCCCCTCAGCCTCTACAATGCGTCCCGCCTCGGTTGCGCGGTCCAGGGCCGCCAATGCCATCTCCAAGAGTGCCTGGCGGTCGCTGCTGCGTGCGCAGCGTGGTCCCTGTGATCGCCAGAGACTCGCCGCCCGCTCAGAAAGATGCGTTGGCGGATCTGGATAGGCAGCAGGCTGGACTTCAGGTTGAACTTTTTTATTTTTCATGCCCCCTCGAATTTCAATTTCGCGGATTTTTGTAGGAACGTCGCCGCGCGGTCCCCGGCTGGCGATGGGCTAAATCCGATCCACCCTCCCCCTCCCCAGGTCAATCCCGCCGCCGCGCCGCGGGTGCATCGAAGTCAACCTCGGCCACGCGCTTCAGCCGGCCGCCGGCCGCAGACGTACAGCACGGGCAGCACGCCGGGCAGAATGCGCCACGCTCACGCATAGGGACGTGTAACACGTCCGCCCGCTCGCCGCAGGTGCTACAGGGTGCGCTCGCGTTTCGGGTGCGCCAGCAGTCCCGCGGCCCGCGCGTCTCGTTCGCCATTGCCCCAATTCACCTAGCCGCGCCCACTGCGTTCGCAATATCGCGCCCGCGCAATGCCTGGCCGCGGGCACACTGGCAGCGTTTCGCCCCGCGGTCTGTCACGATCCAGTACTCGCCGTGGCACACGTCGCAGCCCGGCGGAAAGCTCTGGTTGGGCATCACTTCGCCGGCCAGCGCTATCAGGTCCGCGATTTTGGGCGCTGTAGTACTTCGTTCGAGCCAAGTGTCAACCATCCGTTGTGCATGTTGATGGTCTCGGGCGAGCCGGTGGAGACGGCCCGTGAGCAGACGCCGCACCTCGGCATCACTCGGGAAAAAGTCAAGCCCGGATAATAGCCGGATAAGTCCGGCGCACACCCGGCAATCGGATTTGTCCTCCATCACCCACCCCTTTCTGCCCGCGAGGCCGGTGCGGCGATCCGGTCCCAGGCCTCATCGATGGCCCGTTGCCGCCGGGCCTCGGGCGTTTCCTCTGGTGACGGCTCATATCGCCAACCCTCATCGAGCAGCCACTCATCGAAATACGGCGCCGCCGCGCCGCCCTTCCATCGCCAGCGTTCGGTACCGATCCACAGTTCATGGATTCGCTCGAATTCCGCTCGCCATGCCGGGTCCAGGGCAGCCGTGATCTCGGATAAGAGCCGCTGCGCTGCTACGCGATGGCCTTTTTTCGCATGGCGCGCGTAACGGGATTCGCACCACGCCTCAAGATCGAACGTCGGAGAGTCTTTAAAACCGACTTCTTCAAAACCAACTTCTTCATATATGGACCGGCAGTTTTTTGCCGGGGTGACCGGCATTTTTTTGCCGGTAGGAGCGGCAGTTTTCTGCCGGTCACTCTGGTCTGGATCTTCGGTGACCGGCAGTTTATTGCCGCTCACCGAGAACTCTGAGTGCCAGGGCATGAGGTAGAGGTTCGCCAACTTCTTGCCGCGTTGAACGACCTTGATGTAGCCCGCCGATTCCAACCGTGCCAGGATGTACCGCACTTGGCGTTCTTTCAGGTTGAATCGGTCAGCAATCGTGTTCTGCTTCCATGCCGTTTCGCCATTTTCGCCGGCCGAGAGCATCAACATGATGGCGATGCATGTAGCGGTCGAGGGTAGTTCTGCATCCTCAAGCACGGCCCTCAGGCATGGAATTATGCTGAACTCCTCGCTCATCGCCGGTGCTCCCGCATGAAAGCCTGGACCGCGGATAGGGGTATGCGGAGCGTGACATAAGATCGCCGGCCGCCGCGGGCCGAAGGCCGCCCGAGCTTCAGGACGTCGGGCCGGTCCAGGAATAGGCGCCTGATGGGTGGTGACGTCTAATTTCAGGTAGGCTGCCACTTCCGCCGGCTCGAACAACGGCTCCAAGCCGACGGCTTGGAGAGGCACAGTTCCGGCGCCCGCATCGCCGTTGCGGGTCTGCTCGCCTGGAATCATCAGATTTCTATCGGGGAGTGTGTTCTCGGAGGGTTGCGCCCATAAATTGCCCAGGGCCGTAAATCTTGCAAGTCTGATCTGCCCGCACTCGACGGGTTCCGTCACTGTGATATCGCGCAGCCAACCTCTGAACCGGCGCCGCGTCCGTCAACTGGATATGCCGCCTTGATCCTTTGCCTCGCCACTCGGCCCACTTCCGGTCGCAGAGCCACTTAGCGTCCGCGTGACTGACTCGTGGCATCGGTCTATTCTCAGCGTCGAGACAGACCACCGTCTCAGGTTTGGGGATGCGATCCCCGTTCAGGGCCGGCATGTTCAAATCACACCCTCCGAGGTGCCCTTCCGTTCCAGGAGCACGCCTCTGAGTTGGGTGATAACCTCCTTCGCGATCCTGCCAACGCTCAAAAGCAAACCCGAGGCTGCCTTGCGCGGCAAACCAGGTTCACCCGAACTTGGGTAGAAATGCCAAGTCCCGCCAGATTTAGTGTCTTCCGCAGGAAAGCCAGCCCGCCGCGGGTGATAGATGATCAGCGGGACGGTATCGGGGTCGAGTGCTCCGGTAACGAATTGCTCCAACCAGTCCGGCGGGACTTGGGCGAGTAATTCCTTAACGACGTTGCCGGCTTGAAGCGCACCCATGCCGTACAAACTGAGTTCTTTGAGGATCGCCAACTGAAAGGCGAATTTGGCGGAAAACAGCCGGCGCCCGGCGATGGGTGCCGGGAGGTCCAGATTTGATCTGCGAAGCCAATTCTGGAGAGTGGTGTCATCGGTGCGAAGCACCCGCGCCAGTTCGCCCGCTGCGAATTGCTCGTCCTGTAGTCCCATGGCCATATTGTGTCATATTGACATTTATAAGTCAAATAGAAGTTTGAAAGCCAAGTCGATTTGGTACGTATCTGGTACACAAAATAAAAGGCCCGTAAGCTATTGAGCCTACGGGCCTAATTCTGGTGCGGAGAGGGGGACTTGAACCCCCACGAGATTGCTCCCGCTAGCACCTCAAGCTAGTGCGTCTGCCAATTCCGCCACCTCCGCATTGGGGCGTTCCCGCTACTTTTTCGCCGGCGCAGGGGCTGGCGCGGGCGCCTCCGCCGGCGTCACTTTGCCGGAAGGATCGATCTTCAATGGAATCGTTTTGCTCGGTCCGCCACCTTCCGGCGTCAGCGTCACCGAGGGCTGGCCAGCCGGCGCCGAGGGAGCCGGGACCGCCGGTTTGGCCGGAGCCGCGCTCTTCGCCGGCGCGCTCTTGGACTGCTGCCGCTCCAGCACCGTCGTTCCGGTACCCGCGTTGCGTGTGGCCAGAATAGAAAGAGACAGCGACGTGATCATGAACACCGCCGCCGACACCGTGGTCGCCTTCGACAGCAGGGTGGCGGAACCGCGCGGGCCAAACGCCGTCTGGGAACCCATCCCGCCAAACGCCCCCGCCAGATCCGCGGCTTTGCCGCTTTGCAGCAATACCACGATGATCAGAAAAATGCACACGATCACGTGAACAATCATTAACAGGACAAACATCGGCTTCCTTTTAGTATAGGGGAGCCCCTCCGGCCGGTCAAACGGCCTGCCGGAGCCTCCGGAGCCTGTGATACAATCGCTCGCACATCACACCGTAGGCGTCAGGAATGAAAATTCAACCAGCCGCTTTACTCCTTACCATCGCACTCGCCGGAACCTCCTCCGCGCTCGCTGAGACCACCGTTTTGCGTCATTTCACGCTGATCGACGGCACCGGCCGGCCCCCGCTCGCCGACGCCGCCATCGTCATTCAGGATGGCCGCATCCAGTGGGTGGGCCCGGCCGCAAAACTGCAGCCGTCCGCCGGCGCCCAACCCGTGGACCTCACCGGCAAGTACGTGATGCCCGGCATCATCAATCTCCATGGACACCTGGGAAATACCGTGGGCCTCGTGCAAGACCCCAAGTTTTACTCGCGCGAGAGCGTAGAGAAGAATCTCAAGCTGTACGCCTCCTACGGCGTCACCTCCATGGTCAGCATGGGCACGGATAAGCCCCTGATCTTCCAGATCCGGCAGGAGCAGCGCTCCGGGCGTCCCACCTATACCCGGGTCTTCACCGCCGGCCGCGGCTTCACCGGCGTGGGCGGCTATCCCACCACCGTCCCAGGCATGAAAGGCGTACCGTTTGAGGTGGCCAACCCGGCCGAAATCCAGAAGGACATCGATCAGCTCGCCGACTGGCGGGTGGATGTGGTCAAGATCTGGGTGGACGATCACCTGGGCAAACAGAAGAAGATCTCGCTGGATCTTTGCCGGGATATCATCGCCGACGCCCACAAGGCCCACCTGAAAGTGGCCGCACACGTCTTCTACCTGGACGACGCCAAGACCCTGGTCCGCGAAGGCCTGAGCGGCCTGGCCCACAGCGTCCGTGACAAGCCCGTGGACGAGGAACTGATTGCCGCCATGAAGCAGCACGGGGCCTGGCAGTCCTCCGCCACGCTGACCCGCGAGGCGTCCCTGTTCGAATTCGCCCGGCCGAGTAAGTTCCTCAAGGATCCCTTTTTCACCCGGGGCCTGTCTCCCGACGTGGTCCGCACTCTGGGCGATCCTCAGTATCAGGCTAAGCTGCGCCAGGACCCGGACTTCGACCGCTACCCCGGTTTCCTCGAAATGGCCCAGAAGAATCTCAAGAAACTGGCTGATGAAGGCGTACGGTTCGGCTTCGGCACGGACTCCGGCCCGCCCGCCCGCTTTCCGGGCTTCTTCGAGCATTGGGAAATGGAACTGATGGTCCAGGCCGGACTGACGCCGGCCCAGGTGCTGCATGCCGCCACGGGCAGTTCGGCGGAATTCCTGGGCGCCTCCAAGGACCTGGGCACCCTGCAAGCCGGGCGCTGGGCGGATCTCCTGGTGCTGGCCAGGAACCCGCTCGCGAACATCCGCAACACTCGCACCATCGAGGCCGTGTACATCGCCGGCAACAAGGTGCGGTAGCCGCGACAGGCCGCTTTGCCTGTTTCCCCGGAAGGAGGCAGACCGTGACACTCAGCCGCCGAGACTTCCTGGCCGCGGCCGCGGCATCGCCGCTAGCCGCCGCCTCGCGCTATCGCGTGGGCATCACCACCAATACCCGCGGAGGATGGGAAAAGGACGTCTTTCTCTCCTTCCGGGAAGCCCGCCAGGCCGGCTACCACAACGTCGAATCGTTTGTGAACTATTTCGTCTCCTACTTCGACCGGCCGGAAGAACTGCGCAAGAAGATCGCCGAGATCGGTGTCCGTTTCGTGACGATCTCCAACGGCGGGTCCATGGAGACGCACTTCGAGGATCCCTCCCGGCGCGAGAAAATCCTCGAGGATCACCTGCGCCTGGTTCGCTTCATCCGGCAGTTCGGCTGCGACCACCTCAAGATCAACACGGGACCGCGCCGGCCCACCGGCACTACCGCGGAGGACCTGAAGAACATGGCCGTGGTGTTCAACGAACTCGGCCGCCGCATTACCGATGAGGGTCTCAAGTTCGGCGTTCACGCCCACATGTGGACCCAGTTCGAAAACCGGCACGAGATCGACACCATCATGGAGGCTACCGACCCGCATCAGGTCTATTTCGTGCTGGACACCGGGCATATCACAATGGCCGGCATGGATCCGGTGGAAATGACCCGCCGGCTGGGCCATCGCATCATCGAGTTCCATCTGAAGGACACCAAACCGGAAAACCGCGGCGGCGCCAGGCAGCGCCGCGACCGCAACGACGTGATGAAGGATCCCATCTTCTTCCAATTGGGAACCGGCGGCGTGGACTTTCCCGGGATCAAGGCAGAACTCGACCGTATCGCCTGGCAAGGCTGGCTCACTGTGGAACTGGACTCTTCGCCCTACCGCCCGCCCGAGGAAAGCGCCCGCATCTCCCGGGAATACATTGAAAAGGTTCTGCAAATCCGCGTGTGAGGGCGCGGCCGGCCTGCTCCTGGCAGCGGTGCTGCCGGCCGGGGCCGCCGTCTGCGGATCCTGCCACCCGGAGATCACGGCGAGCTATGCGCAAACCGCCATGGCGCGCTCCAGCGGGCCGGTGGATGCCGACGCCGAGCTGCCGGGCGAGTTCACGCACGCCGCCTCCTCCACCCGTTACCGGATCGTGGCGGACCACGGAACGCTGGAACTCCACTGGCCGGGCGGGCGCGTGGAGTTGGACCTCTACATCGGCTCGCGCCTCCGCGGGCGCAGCTACGCCTGGCAGGAGGCCGGATTCTTTTACGAGGTGCCCGCCGGCTATTACACCGCCCGCCGGGCATGGGACTCGGCCCCCGGTTACGAGCACGACCGCCGGCTGGATCTGGATCGCCCGCTCACCGCGGACTGCCTGTTCTGCCATGCCGGCAACGTGCGCCTCGCCCCGCAAACGGTCAATCGCATTCTGAACTGGCGCGAAGTGCGCGGCGTCCCGTGCGAGCGGTGCCATGGCGACGGCGCCGCGCACGCCGCTCATCCGCGCCGGGACAATATCGTGAACCCCGCCCGCCTGGCGCCGCCCTTGCGCGACGCTGTCTGCGAGCAGTGCCACCTGGCCGGGGAAGCCCGGGTCCGCCGTCCCGGCAGGCAACTGGAGAACTTTCGTCCCGGCGAGCCGCTGGCGGACTACCTGGCGGTATATCTCGCCGGCGGCGATGCCCGCGGCGTCAGCGTCAACGGCCACGCCGAAGCCCTGGCCCGCAGCCGCTGCCGCCAGTCGGGCCCGGGCCTTTGGTGCGGCACCTGCCACGATCCGCACCGCCCCGTGGCGGCGGCCGGCTACCGCGAAAAATGCCTGGCCTGCCACGCCGCGAGGGATTGCCCTTCCCCCGCGCGGGATCAGCAGGACTGCGTCCTATGCCATATGCCCAAGTCCCGGGCCTACGACGGCGGACACACCACTTTCACGGACCACTCCATCCCGCGCCGGCCGCGGGAGCCGGCTGTGCGCCCGGGAGCCCCTACCGTGCTGGTTCCCTACTACGGCTCATCCACCCCTCGCGACCTGGGGCTGGCCTGGTTTCAAGTGGCCGAGAAATACGCGGAGGAAAGTCTCTACGCCAAGGCTTGGCCGCCATTGCGCGAAGCCCTTGCAGGGGGTTCTGCCGACGCCGAGTTGTACGTCCACGCGGCCTACCTGCTCGAGCGGGACGGCCGCGGCGCGCAGGCCGAGGCCCTTTATCGCCGCGCCCTGGAGATGGAGCCTGCGAATCCCGCAGCCCTGGCGAATCTTGGCTTTCTAGTTTCCCGCCGCGGACTACAGAAGGAAGCCGCGGAGTACTGGGAACGGGCCTTGCATGCAAACCCCCGCCAGCCCGCTGTCCGCCGCGCCTTAGAGCGCTAGACCGCCCGGGCCTTCGGCGAAAAACTGCCGCTCTCGGGTTTCGCCGGCTTGCGCGGCAGGGCGCCCAAGCGCCGCACCTGGTCGCTGACGCACACCAGGAACATCGGCTGCCGGGCGCTCTTCAAGACGTCGATGATGCGGTCCGGCGCTTCTTCGAGGTATATGCTCTTGCCGTCGGTGAGCAGGTGGATGTCGCCGCTGCTGGCCAGCGCCTCGCTCAAGCGCCGGCCCATGTCCTTTTGCAGAAATCGCAGCACCCGCCGGATTTTTTGCAGCGAGAAGCCCTTGCGCCGCAGTTCCGCGATCACCGAAACTTCCACTACTTCCTGCGGCGAGTACACTCGCCGGTGGCCGTCCTGGCGCGGCGAAACGACGCTGCGCTCGTCCCACCACTGCAACTGCCGCAAACTCACGCCGCAGATGCGCGCCACCTCCAGACTCGTGTACACTTCGCCATCGGGCAGGATTGCAGGCCGGGGCTTCTTTGTTTTGAACATTTCGCCACGCTTTCGGTTTTGAACTTGACCGCCATTCTGGATTGTACTTGAGCTTGGGGCGGTGTCAATACGTCATTGTAAACCCCTCCGCACCCGGGCTGGAACCCTCCCGTGCTACCATAAAGGTTCCGCCTGAGCTGAGGTTTTCGTGGCAAGACTCACCCGTAAAGAACTCAAGACCGACAAGTTTGCCCTGGAAGTCGAGCAGACCGTCGATTTTTTCGAAGAACACCGCAAAGAAATCATTCGTTACGGCTCCATCGCCACCGTGGTTGTCCTCATCGGCGTCGCTTTTTTCTTCTATCAGAAGCAGCAGCACGCAGCCCGCGAGGAGGCGCTGGCGCAGGCCATCCAGATCGAGCAGGCGTCCGTGGGACAGCCCACCCCCGGCGGCCCGCAGACCTTCCCCACCGAGCAAGCCAAAGATGCCGCTGCGGTCAAGGCATTCAGCGCGGTGGCCGCGACGTATTCCGGCAGCGACGAAGGCTTGATTGCCGAATACTACCTGGGCGCCATCGCCGCCGACCAGGGGAACCTCGCCGAGGCCGCCAAGCGCTTCCAGAAGGTTGCCGACTCCGGCAACGCGCGGTATGCTTCCCTCGCCAAACTATCGCTGGGTGATCTCTACTTTCAGGATGGCCATGCAGCCCAGGGTGAGGTGCTGTTACGCTCCTTGATGGACCATCCCACCGTGTTTGTCTCCAAGGAGCAGGCCACCCTGGCGCTGGCACGCGGCTTGGCCAAGACCAAGCCGGAGGAGGCCCGCAAGCTGCTGGCCCCCCTGCGCACGTCTCGCAGCGCCGTCAGCCAGGCCGCTATCCAGCTCTATAGCGAATTGTTCCCCAACTAACCGCCGGCCATGCTCCGCCGCCTCCGGTTTCCGGTCGAAGCCAGCAGGGGGCGCCGTTATCCCGAGCCGGATCACCCCTACCGCAACCCTTTCCAGCGCGACCGCGACCGGATCGTGCATGCCCGCGCTTTCCGCCGCCTGGAAGCCAAGACGCAGGTCTTTACACCCGGTCTCTCCGACCACTTCCGGAATCGCCTGACGCACACAATTGAGGTCTCCCAAATCGCACGCACGGCGGCCGGAGTGCTCCAACTAGACGAGGACCTCACCGAGGCGCTGGCCTTGGCCCACGACATCGGCCACCCGCCCTTCGCACACGCCGGCGAAGAAGAACTCAACCGCCAGATGCAGCGCTTCGGGGAGCGCTTCGAGCACAATTTGCACGCCTTGCGCATCGTGGAAAGCTTCGAGCAGCGCTACGCGCGTTTCCCGGGCCTCAACCTCACCTTCGAGGTGCGCGAGGGAATCGTCAAGCACTCCCGCGACATCGCCCCCGGCCAGGCGCCGGAGTTGGAGGAGTACCTGCCCGGCCAGCGGCCGCCGCTCGAAGCGCAGTTAATCGATTTGGCCGACGAGGTGGCCTACAATTCCGCCGACCTGGACGATGCCTGGTCGGCAGGCCTGTTCCGCGCCGGCGAGATCGCCGCCGAGGCGCCCCCCTACGGGGAGATCTACGAAGCCGTCGAGACCCAGTTTCCGGGGGCTTCGGACCGTGAGCGCTTTCATGAGGCCCTGCGCCAGGTCATCGATTCCCTGGTATCCGGCCTGATCGAAGGCACGTTGCGGGCCGCCCGGGACGCCGGTGTGGAGAACTACCTGGACGTGCGCCGCGCTGCCGCCCGGCTGGCCGCCTTCACTCCGGAAGCCGCCGCCGCCAACCGCGCGCTCAAACGTTTTCTGCATGCCCACGTCTATTCCTCGCCCGTCCTCAACGAGGAGCGTGGGCGCTCCACCGCCATGATCGCGGAGTTGTTTGCCTTCTTCCTGGAAGACCCCGGCCGGTTGCCGCCGCCCTACAACGAATGGGCCCGTCAGCAGCCGCCGCACCGGGTGGTGTGCGACTACATCGCCGGCATGACGGACGCGTTTTTCCTGCGCACCTACCAATCCGCCCTGGGGAGCTAATCCTCGTCCTGCGTGAAGCTGGAGAGCTCGGCGGACCGCACTCCGTAGATCTTGAGAATCTGGCGGCAGATTTCCTGACCCAGGCGCTCCAGCCGTTCGTCCTCCTCGTGTTCGATCTCTACCTTGAAAAACAGGTTGCTGCGACGCATTCGTGCTGTCTGTCCCTCCCTCTATACTAAGAGAATGGCCTGCTCGATATGCGAGAAGCGGCGTCCCCGAAGGCACTGTCCGGGCGTCCGCGGCGAGATCTGCACCCTTTGCTGCGGCGCCGAGCGGGAGGTCACCGTGAACTGCCCGCTGGATTGCCCGCACCTGCTGGAAGCGCACGAGCATGAGCGGGTCGCGCCCGTAGATCCCGATCAGTTCCCCCACCAGGACATCCGCGTCACCGACGAATTCCTTCGGGATCACGAGGCGTTACTGGTCTTTCTGGCCAAGACCTTGGCCGACGCCGCCCTCCAGACCGAGGGGGCGATCGACTATGACCTCCGCGACGCGCTGGACGCGCTGGTGCGTACCTATCGCACGCTGCAAAGCGGCGTGTACTACGAAACTCGTCCCACCAATGCGCTGGCCGCCCGCATTTGTGACCTGGTGCAGGACGCGCTCGAGCGATTCCGCCGGAACGAGACCGAGAAACTGGGCGTTACGCATACACGGGACAGCGAGGTGCTGGGTGTTCTGGCCTTTCTCCAGCGCCTGGAACTGGCGCGCAATAACGGGCGGGCGCGTGGGCGGGCCTTCCTCAGCTTCCTGCTGGGCTTTTTCCCTGAGTCCGAGCGGGCAGGGGAACCGGTATCCACCAGCTTGATCCTTCCTTGAGGGGGGGCGAGTGCCAACCGGGCTGGTGATCTTTGCGCACGGCTCGCGCATCGGCTCCGCCAACGATGCGGTCCGTTCCGTAGCGGCGGCCGTCGCCCAAGCCGGCGGCTTCCCGCTGGTCGAGGCCGCGTTTCTGGACTTGGCCCAGCCGAACCTGGCAGACGCCGTCAAATTGCTGGTAGAGCGGGGCGCAGACCGCATCCTGGTGCTGCCGTATTTTCTCACCCTGGGCCTTCACATGCAGCGCGATCTGCCCGCCATTGCAGAACGTATCTCATTGGAAAATAATAGCTTGGAGATCCGCATTGCACCTCCGCTGGACGAGCATCCGGCCTTGGCGGAGATCCTGGTGGGCCGGGCCCGCGAGGCGCTCACCGCCTGGCCCGAAACAGAGGCTGACCGTCAAGATTGAGGCTCCTTGACGAAACCTCCCATCCAGGACTTGACAGTAATACACTAAAATTTAATAATAAAGATGTGCTAACAGAAGCCGGTCTGGGGAGAACTGAGCGAACCTCAGCTAACCGCGCGAACCGGCATTGAGATTTAGGGAGGCTTCAAGTTTTATGGGAAAGATTATTGGCATCGACTTAGGCACCACCAATTCTGTGGTCGCCGTGATGGAAGGCGGGCAGCCCACGGTCATCGCCAACCAGGAAGGCAGCCGGACGACACCATCCGTCGTGGCATTCACCAAGAGCGGCGAGCGCCTGGTCGGCCAAGTGGCGAAGCGGCAAGCCATTACCAACCCCGAGAACACCATCTTCTCCATCAAGCGCTTCATGGGACGGCGCTCCGAGGAGGTCACCGAGGAGATGAAGATGGTGCCCTACCGCGTGGTGCGAGGCGACAACAACGACGCGCGGGTGGATATCGGCGGCCGTAAGTATTCCCCGCCGGAGATCTCCGCCATGATCCTCACCAAGCTCAAAGAGGCGGCGGAGTCTTACCTGGGAGAAAAGATCACGCAGGCGGTGATCACGGTTCCGGCCTATTTCAACGACTCCCAGCGCCAGGCGACCAAAGACGCCGGCAAGATCGCCGGACTGGAGGTGATGCGCATCATCAACGAGCCCACCGCCGCGGCCCTGGCGTACGGCCTGGACAAGAAGAAGAACGAGACCATCGCGGTCTACGACTTTGGCGGCGGCACCTTCGACATTTCCATCCTCGAGGTGGGCGAAGGGGTGGTCGAAGTGAAGTCCACCAACGGCGACACCCACCTGGGCGGCGATAACATCGACCAGCGCATCATCGAGTGGATCATCTCCGAGTTCAAGAAGGAGCAGGGGATCGACCTGTCCCGCGACCAGATGGCGTTGCAGCGTCTCAAGGAAGCCGCCGAGAAGGCCAAAATGGAGCTCTCCACGCTGCTGGAGGCCGAAATCAACCTGCCCTTCATCACCGCGGACGCCTCCGGACCGAAGCACCTGCAACTGAAACTCACCCGCGCGCGGCTGGAGCAGATGGTGGAGGACATCCTGCAACGCTCCGTGGGCCCCTGCAAGCAGGCCATGGCCGATGCCGGCGTGACGCCTTCCCAGATCGATGAAGTGGTGCTGGTGGGCGGCCAGACCCGCATGCCCAAGATCCAGCAGATGGTGCGTGACCTCTTCGGCAGGGAGCCGCACAAGGGCGTGAATCCGGACGAAGTGGTGGCCGTGGGCGCGGCCGTGCAAGGCGGCGTGCTGGGCGGCGAGGTGAAGGATGTGCTGCTGCTCGACGTCACCCCGCTCTCGCTGGGCATCGAGACCCTGGGGGGCGTCTTCACCAAGCTGATCGACCGCAACACCACCATCCCCACGCGCAAGAGCGAAGTCTTTTCCACTGCGGCCGACAACCAGTCTTCGGTGGAGATCAAGGTGTACCAGGGCGAGCGCGCGATGGCGCGCGACAACCGCCTGCTGGGGGTCTTCCAGTTGGGGAACATCCCGCCGGCGCCGCGCGGCATCCCGCAGATCGAAGTGACCTTCGATATCGACGCCAACGGTATCCTCAATGTCACGGCCAAGGACCGGGCCACCAACAACGAGCAGAAGATCACCATTACCTCTTCTTCCGGCCTCTCCAAGGACGAGGTCGAGAAGATGGCCAAGGACGCCGAGTCGCACGCCGCCGACGACCGCAAACAGCGCGATACCATCGAGGCGCGCAACCGCGCCGACGCCATGGTCTACAACGTCGAAAAGACTCTGAAGGAGCACCGTTCCAAGATCAGCGACGCCGAAGCCCACGAGATCGAGGCGGCTCTGGAGGAGACCAAGAAGGCCATGAGCGAGAACGACCCGGCCAAGATCACCAGCGCCACGGATCGCCTGACCGCCGCCAGCCATAAGTTGGCCGAGGCCATGTACAAGGCCACGGCGCAGCAGCCGGGCGGCGCTTCGGGTAGCCCCGGCCCGGACGGCGGCTCGGGCTCCGGCGAGAAGCCCAAGAAGGACGACGTGGTGGACGCCGAGTTCGTCGATGTGGACGACAAGAAGTGAGGCTTAAGATGCCCAGGGGAGGCACCTCTGGGCACCGCTCCTTATGGCCCCCAAGCACGATTACTACGACACGCTGAAAGTCCCCCGGGGCGCCTCCGCGGACGAGATCCGGAAAGCGTACCGCAAGCTCGCGCGGAAGTATCATCCGGATCTCAACCCAGGAGACAAGGCGGCCGAGGAGCGCTTCAAGAACGTCCAGGAGGCCTACGACGTTCTGAGCGATTCCAAGAAGCGGCAGGTCTACGACCAATACGGCTTCTACTCGGACAACATCCCGCCCGGAGGTCCCGGGGGAGCGGGTGGGCCGCAGCCCGGCATGGATTTCGGCGGCTTCGATTTCTCGGACTTCTTCTCGGGAGGGGGGAGAGGCGCGCGCACCAGCCAGGGAGGCGGTTCGGGGGGATTCGGGGATATCTTCTCGCAGTTTTTCTCCCGCGGCGGCCAAGAGCCACAGGCGGCGCCCGAGAAAGGCAGCGACCTCGAATACGCCCTGGACATCGATTTCTGGCAGGCCATCCGGGGCACTCAGGCCCGCCTGAACATCACCCGGTACGACGTGTGCGCCACCTGCAACGGCTCCGGTTCCGCCGGCGGCGCCACGATCTCCTGCCCACAGTGCGGCGGTTCGGGCCACGTGACGCAGATGGCCGGCGCCATGCGCTTCAACCTCACCTGCCCGCGCTGCCATGGGTCCGGAAAACTGAAGAACGCCTGTCCCACCTGTGGGGGCGATGGCCGCGTGGCCCGCACGGACACGGTCGAGGTACGCATTCCCCCGGGGGCGCGCACCGGTTCCCGGCTGCGAGTGCCCGGCAAGGGTAACGCCGGCGCGCTGGGAGGGCCCGCGGGCGACCTGTACATCACCACGCGCGTCCAACCGCACCCCTTTTTCCAACGCGAGGGGGACAACATCGAAATCCGCGTCCCCATTTCGGTCTGGGAAGCCGCTCTCGGCGCCAAGATCGAAGTGCCCACGATCGATGGCCGGACGCTGCTCAAGATTCCGCAGGGAACCCAGAACGGACAGAAGTTCCGCCTGCGCGAGCGCGGCGTGTTCAACTCTCGCACCGGCCAGCGCGGCGACCAGATCGTGGAGGTGGCCGTGCAGGCGCCCGCCGCGCACGACGAGCGCACGCGGGAGATCCTGCGGGAACTCTCCCGGCTGCACCCCGAGGATCCCCGCGGGGATCTCTGGGCACAGGTGTGACCATGGCCAAGACCAAGTCCAAAGCCGCCTACATGATCTCCGCCGTGGCGGAGCGCTACGAGATCCATCCGCAGACCCTCCGCCTGTACGAACGCGAGGGTCTGCTGCAGCCCTCCCGCAGCGAGGGCAACACACGGCTGTATACGGATGACGACCTGGAGCGGCTGGAGGTCATCCTGCACCTGACGCGGGATCTGGGCGTCAACCTGGCGGGCGTCGAGATCATTCTGAACATGCGCGCCAAAATGGCCGAGATGCAGGTGCAGATTGAGGAGTTCGTGGCCACCCTGAATCGCGAACTGGCCGCCCGCAGCCAGGCCCCCCAGGCGGAGGAGCGCAACAGCCTGATCCCGGTGATCACCTACCCCAAATCGCCGGCCAACAGCTCTCGTAAGACCGCCGGCCGCCGCGAGTAGTTACAATAGGAAAGATGTTCCGAGTGTGGCCAGCGGCCCTGCTGGTTTGTGTCTGCTTCGCCCAGGAATCCAACGATCTGTTCCACAGGGCTCCGCCGGATGTGGATCAGGCCCTGCGCGCCCGCATCACGGAGTTTTACCAGGCACACGTGGACGGCAAGTACCGGCAGGCGGAAAAACTCGTGGCCGAGGAGTCCAAGGATTTCTTCTACGCGGCCAACAAGCCCAAATATCTGAGCTTCGAGATCAGCCGCATCGACTATGCTGAGGACTTCACGAAAGCGAAGGTCACCGTGCTGTGCGAGATGTACGTGGCTATCCCCGGCTTTGCCGGCAAGCCGCTCAAGGTGCCGACTCCGAGCCGTTGGAAGGTGGTGGATGGGCAGTGGTATTGGTACGTAGACCCTGACGATTTAAACCAAACGCCCTTCGGCCGGATGAAGAGCAGCATCGCGGGAGCGGGGAACAGTGCGGCTCTGGCCGACCTGGCGAAGAAGCCGGACCTGAACGCGCTCATGGGCCAAGTGCAAGTGGATAAAACTGAGGTGCACCTGAGGGCCACGGCGGGCTCCTCGGACCAGGTGACCATCGTCAATCACATGCCAGGAACGGTATCGCTTTCGTTGGGTGGCCCGGCTCTGGAGTCTGTGGAGTTGAAGCTCGATCCGCCGCAGTTGAAGTCCGGCGCGAAGGGCTCCCTGAACCTGCGGTTCGTGCCGGGCAAAGCCATACCCGCGCATCCCGTAACCATCGAGTTGCGCGTGGAGCAGACCAATCAGGTGATTCCCATCCGGGTGATCTGCTCCCCTTCCTGACGTTCAGGCGCCCAACTTCTTCGCGATGGCGTTCAGCACGGCGCGGTCCGCCGGAGTGAAGGTGCGCTCGATGGACGGGTACAGGTCCAGGTTCTTCACGGCCACCACCCCGCCGAAGGGGAAGAACAGTTGTTCGTTGGGTTCCAGGGCCCGCAGCGGCGGCGGGACCATGGGCACGTTCGCGCCAGGGATATTACCCAGGTCCGGAGGAATGTTCACCGTGGCGGCCTCGTCTTTGTTCAGCACCAGAAGGTCCAGGACCGGTTGTCCATCGGGCCCCACGGCCGGATAACCCTTGTCATCCAGCACCAGCGCCTGGTCGTAGACCACGGTGCGCTTGGGGTTGTCCTTGGCATGGGGATCCTCCCAGAACTTGGGTGCGCGGTTAGGATTCCAGTCGGGCGCGGGTTTCCCGGTGGCGCGCTGATAGGCGTCGGGCGTCCCGTAGCACGGAAACAGGTACAGGTTTTCGATTCCGTACTGCGGTAGCGGCAAAGCAGGCATTGCGTTGCATCTCCTTCGCCTTCAGGCTACCCGCGCGGGTCCGGCGCAGCAGTGGGGCCGGACCCGCAACTGGTTGAAAAATCGCGGAATATAATCTCGAACTGGTTGTTACCGTCCTCCGGTGACCTACTGGATCGGGATCATGGAGGGATTGCCGAACACCAGGTTATTGCCCTGCTGCACGGCCACCGCAAACGGGATGTTGTTGCCCGTCTGGGCGTCGCTGGGGATCTGGAAGTCCACCTCGTAGACGCCGATGAGGTTCTCGGCGTACTTGGCGCCGACCACGCGTACTCCGGAGTTGTTCACGCCGACGACGATGGTGCTGGAGACATTCGAATCCGTGCCGGGAATGGCCGACGAGTTAGTGGCTATAGGCGGCGTGACCGGGCCGAGGCCGGTGACAAAAGCGCGGATGATCTCACCCCGCCGCGCGGGATTCTCCAACTCCACGTAGCTGCCGTCCGGACGCAGGAGCACGGCGCGCTTCTGGTTGTCCGACATCACCGTCTGGAAGACGCCGGGGCTGACGGTAAGGATAGGCAGGCTGACGTTGGCCGAGCCGCCGCCTACGCGCACAGTGACGGGAATTGTCCCCGGCGTCAGCTCGCAGGGCACTTCCACGGTCACGGCGTCGTTGCCTGGGGTATAGCTGTTCACCACGCTGTAGATCGGCGCGTAGGAGTTGCCGAACTGCACGGAGACGTTCGCCACCACGTAGGGCAGCGGACCGAACAGGTAGGGCACTACGGCGCCCTGAATCCCGGGAGCCAGTCCCGGCGCCACGATGGTGGCCAGGCTGCACGGGGAGATCCAACCCTGCTGGAAGCCCGCGGCGTTGTAGAAGCTGTTGCTCGTGATGCTGGGTCCGGGCGGAATCACGGTCAGGTTGAAGATCTGGCTGTAGCTGCCCGCCGTAGCGGTGACTACCACCGGCCCCGCGTTAGCGCCGGCCTGCACGGTGGTGGATGCCTGGCCCTGCGCATTTGTGGTGGTGCTGGAAGTGGCTACCGTAGCGCTGCCGCTGGTCACGGCGAACGTCACGGCGGCACCCGCCACGGGCTGGGCCTGGTTCATCACCTGAACCACCAGCGGCTGGGCGAACGCCGTGTTGACCGTCGCCGACTGGGTATCGCCCGAAAGCTTGGACAAACCCGTAATCACGATGTTGACGGTGGCCGTGAAGGTGGCCGAAATCGCGGTATTGCTGGCCACCTGGATCTTCACAAGCACCGGGCCGCCGCCGGTGCCCAGCGTCACGTTCGTGCTCGCCCTGCCGCTCGCGTCCGTAGTGGTCTGCGTGTTGGAAAGCGTGGCGCTACCCGACGCCACACCCCAGGTGACCCCCACGCCGGGAAGCGGATTGCCGGCCAGGTCGTCTACTTCGGCAGTCAGCACGCCGGGCAGCGGCGATCCTGGATTGCCGGACTGGTTGTTGCCGGAAATGATCCGGATGGTGCTTGCCGGACCCGCCGTGACGGTGAAGTTAAAGCCGCCTCCGGGCGGGAACACATAGTTGTTACCCACCGTGATGCTGAACTGGCCGGAACCGGGCCTCCCCGTAAAAATCAGGTTGCAGGTGGCCGTGCCGGTCGAATCGGTGATCGCCGTGTTCGGCGCCAGGCCCGCGACGGACGGGCACGCCACGCTAGCACCCTGCGTGGGATCAGGAGCGTTGATGCGCAGCTCCACGCCTGGGACGCCACCGCCGCCATTCAAACTGTTAACCAGGACCTGAACAACGGGGGTCGCCTGCGTGCCCACACCTCCCGTGTAGGTCGTTCCGATGCTGGGAGAAATCAACTGGGCGAAGACGAGTTGGACGCCGCCCGGTCCGGTGGCCGCCTGCGTCTCGGTAAAAGTCACCGAGGAGGCGCCGATGGAGGCTAGCACGGTGGCCTGTGTATAGCTGACGCCGAAGCTCCCCACCACCAGAGGAGAATTAACCACGACAACATTCGAAGTAGTCCCGGTGGAATCGGTAACAGTGGTGGAATTGTTGAGAAGACCCTGTCCGGCGGTCAACGTCCAGGTCACGGTTTGGTTAGCCAAAGGATTGCCATTGGCATCTTTCACCATCACGACCAGCGGCGCAAACACGCCCACGCCGTTGGGGCAAAGCGGACAGATAAGTTGTCCGTTCCCGGAGACGGGGTAGAGGGTTTGTGCCGGGGCGGCGCCCGCGAGAAAGAGCAGGCAGAAAAGACCGGCCGCAGCTACCAAGAATGCAGATCTCAATTTAAGCATGCACGCTCCTGTCAGGTGAAACCAAATGATCGGGGTGGACGCGGAGAGAAAAGTAGTTTACCACGAAACACAAAGTTCTCACGCTCGATTCGATCGCACTCCGCGTGAAAACATACTACCCGGCAAAAAAAAGAGGGGAGCCTAAGCTCCCCTCCGAAGGTTACTGATTGGCTTGGTTTACTGGGCCAGAGTCTCGCCGCTGCCGGCAGTGAGCGACACGCCACTACCCTGCCGCGGAGGATCAGGCAGAACCAGACCCAGGTAGCCCATGGCCAGGTTGCGGGCGCCGACATCGCTGACAAACGCGAAGCCGTGGCCGAGTTGGAAGTTGCAGACCGCGATCACGTAGCCCTGGAAGTTCGGGGCCGCGGACGAGGCCAGCCAGGTGGCTGTGGTTCCGGAAGCAACCGAGCTGCTGGTGATCGGAGCCGGGGCGTTCGCACCGTAGAAGTTCAGGGTGCAAGCGCCGGCCTGAGCAGCCGTGCCAAACGGATCCGTCGTGGTATTCGAGATCGCCAAACCGGTGTCGAAGCCGGCCTGGTTGGTCACGAACGGGAACAGGATGCTGGTGCGGCACACATTCACGGCCAGGATGTTCTTGGCCGAAGAGGTATCCACAAACCGCGGGATCTGCAGGGTGCTGGAAGCCGCCCCGCCGGTCGCCGAGGTGTAGATGGTGCCGTAGCTGCCGTTCACCGTACCCGTGCCAGGCGCCGGAGAGTTTCCGGACACATTGGCCGTGGTCGTGAACCACACGCCGAAGTTGAATGTATCGGTCGCCGTGGCGCTGGAAGCAAAGGTCTCCCAGACCGCCGTCGCCGTGCCGTTCACCACCGGGAGTTGCACCACCGGAGAAACCCCGCCGGCGCCCAGCGGGCCATAGTAAGAGTCGCCGTAGTCCGAGGTATCCGTGGCCGGAACCGCGAAGAACGCGCCGTACTCGCTGCCCGTCATGGAGGCGTTGTTGCTGATCGTGCCGTTGCCGATGTTCAGCGTGCTGACCCAGATGTTCACGCCCGCCGGGATGTTGTTGAACACCGCCTTCAGACGCGTGCCGTTGTCAGCCAGACCAGCGGCGTTGTACGGGGCCGCCAGAGCCGGATTGTAGAAGCCCGTTTCCGTGTTGTAGATAAACCCGGGCACGGACTGAGCAGCCGGCGCCGGAGCCGCGCTGACGGCCGTACCGATCGGGGAGGGATCGGGAGCCGTGGTGCGGGTCTTGAAGGCCGTCGGGAAGAGCTCCTTATACTGCAAGATCGCCGAAGCAGTGGTCTTCGATGACGCGAAGCTGGAGCACTGCCGGATGGCTACCGGGATGCTCGGGCCGCTGCCGTTGTTGCCCTGCACCAGCGAGAAGCTCATGCTGGTCTGCACGAAGCCCACCGTCACCTGCGAATTGTTGATGGCGAGCGTACCGGTCTGGCCGCTGGCGCCGATCGTGGCGGGAGTCGCGGACACCAAAGCCACCACCTGACCCGGCGTTCCGGAACCGCCCGGAGCCACCGCGGTCGCGTTCACGCGAACGTTGGTGATGCGGAAGGTGCGCACGCCCGTCGTGCCCGGCGGGTCGATGGGGACACCGTTGAACGTCACGGTGCTCCCAGAGACGCCGCCCTGATACACGTTGGCCGCCGCGCCGGTCTTGAACTCGTTGCCGACGCCGTTGCCGTTCTGCAAGCAGGTGCTGCCACCCAGAGCGCCCACGCACCCATTCTGCTGCGCCGTGGCCGGATCGTCGATGATCAACAGCGTTTCCGCGCCGTTGGTCACGCCGCTGCCGGATAGGCGGCTGGTTACCGGGGCGTTCAAAAACACCGAGATATTTGCCGTCGGTAAGACGCCAGCAGGCTGCGGAGTTCCGCCCGTGCAAGACAGCACGATGTCGCCCACCAACTCCGTCAGCCCTTCGGCGCGGAGCGCGGGCGGCACTACCGTGGCATTGCACGTGAGCGCGATTTGCGCGCTCGCCGTCGATGTCAGCCCGATCAGCAGGACCAACACGGCGAGCGCAGGAATCCATCTGCGAAAATCTGCCATTTCCTTCTCCTTGTGAATTGCGTAATTGAATCGGTCGAAGTTCTCTTGCAACCTGAGCCTCAAAGCAAGTCTCAAAACCGTCTCACAACCTAGGGAACTTCTCCGTGTCGGGCGGAGAGGTAAAGATTTTTGCCAGTGCCCTCAAGTGGGCCACCGGGTACTGCAAACTACAGCCTGCGATTGCACATGCCTTGTTCTTGTTCTCTACTTCTTCTGTGCTCGCGGGATGGAAACACAATATTGCATACACCGACAGACGCGGTAAAGATATTGATACCCTATCCGTAACCTCGGTGTCAAGCGAAATTCTTTCGCCTCAATGCGAAGGGCCGCCCAAGTGGTCGAAAAACCACGCCAGACCCATCACGCGAAAATTACAGCACGGCGCGCTCCCCGGAGTCAATGGTTTCATACCTCGCGGTCTCGTTTTAAAGCTTTTTTAATATATCGATACCGGTACTGTATTGCTGGACACCCCAGCTTGCCGCACGAGCAAGGGCAGACTCAATCCCGGAGGCAGGCTCGCCGGCACCGGAAGGTTCACCTGGTACAGGCCCACGAAACCAGGGGTGAGGCCCGCGAAGGCAACCGGCAGTTCCTGACCGTTGAGCAGGGCCGTTACAGGCTGCGCCACCACCGAGTACTTCCCTTGCACGGAGACAGCCCCCAACCCGGTCCCGTAAATCACGAGCACCTGGCCGCGCGCGCCCGGATTCGCCGGCGAATTCAAGGTTCCATCCTGGTTCACCACGGCGCCCTGCCCAGTGCTGTTGAGTACGAAAATCCCTGGGGCTGATGCCGCGATTTCCACAGGCTGTTGCGCGTTTCCGAACGGCGAACTCACCTGCAGCGTGTAACTTCCTGGTGCGAGGCCAGGCGGCACTTGCACATTCACCTGAAAGGGAGTCGCCACCAGCACCTGTCCCGGCGTCCCGCTGAAACTTACGGTGGTGTTTCCGCCCGACCCGGCCAGGCCTGTCCCGAAGACTGCCGCCAAGCCGCCCGGCGCCAGTCCAGGATTGAAGGTCGCGGCATTCACCACCCCCGCAGCGGAAAAAGCTGCCGTCTGCGGCGCCAGCACCAGTTGGAGGGTTGGCCGGGTGGCCTGCCACACGCCCGGAGCATTGCCGGAGAGATCGAACTGGGAGCCGTGGCTAGCCAGATCCGTCAAGGTCACGTGATACGGTTGCGTGCTGCCTGCGGAAATCTGGTACCCCGCCTGACTGCCGTCACAAGCCAGGAATCGGGAAAGGTTCGGCGCCGCGGAAGGCGCCGCGCCGAAGACCGCCACATCCGGCAGATCCAGCCCCGGCCCGCAGGCGCCCGCCGCGGAGCGCGCATCCAAGGTTAGGGCGCGCATCAGCGCAGCCGGCTGGGAAACCGCGGTCAGCAGAAAGCCGGTGGGGCTGGGCAGGCGCGGCACCAGGCGGAGCGCCGCGGTAAGCTGCCCCTGCCAGGTATGTCCGCCGGCCGCGAAGCCCGCCTGATAGTCCGCCAGAGAGGAGCGCCCGAAGTTGGGGTTTGGGTCATGAATCAGAATGCCGCCGTCCGCGGCTACGCCGATCGCCACTACGTAATGGCCGCCGGCGGGCGCGCCGTCCGCGCTCAAAGACAGCACCAGCAATACCGGCGATCCCTGGGCCAGCAGGTCGCGCACCACGGCCGCGTCCGGAGTCTCGCTGGAAACATCCGCGGCTCCGCCCACGAATTCTCCCACCCGCCACAGGTTCACCACCTGTTCGTTCGAACCCGGGCTGGTCAGGAAGCCGTCGCAGAACTCGGCGCCGTTCACGTCCGCCGTGCAGAAGCCCTTCAGGAACTGGTTCAGGGAGGAGGGATCGGCGGGTCCGTTCGGAGTGGGCATCTCGCCGCGGTTTTGGTGATAGGCGAGGATGGAGGCGGCGGCTGCCACGAGCGCGCCTTTCTGGGCGATGGTGGCGGGACCCGCGCCCAGCAGCGTGTTCGCAGTGGCCATCAGCCGGGGAAAGTTCACCAGGGAAGAAGAGGCCACTTGCGCAGTGAAGGTCACCGGCGCCTGCGCCACGCCGGGCGCGGCGGCAGTGGCCAGCGCGATACCTGCGGCGGAGGGAAGCCGCAAGCCTGTCTGCGCCTGGCCATTGGCATCCGTGAGCGCCGATGCGGGGGCTACGCTTGCGCCGGGCGATGCCTGAAATTGCACCGTCACGCCGGCCACCGGGTTGCCCGACTGGTCGCGCACGGCCACGCGCAAGGGCTGCGCCAGCAATGCTCCCGGCAATCCGGTCTGCGCGTCTCCCGCCAGTTTGACGATCTGCACCTGGTTCGCGGCAAAGCTGCGGATGCTGTAGGAACCGTCGGCCGTGGATCCGCTGCCATCGGCGGCGTGAATCTGCACCGTACCAGGCGCAGCGCTGAGCGGCGTGGAGATATCCCAACTGTAGGCGCCGTTCGTGGTGCTCACGACGAAATCCGGCCGACCGGTAAGCGAGATCCGAAGCGTGGCGCCATTGGCGAAGCCGCTGATGGCCACGTGCACACGGCCTCCGGCGGTCACCGCAGCCGGCGCCGCCGCCACGGCGGGCTGCCGCGGCGCGGGATGATCCTGGGCGGCCGCGTCTCCGGGCGCATAATCCAGATAACCACCCTCGAAATTCTGTTGACGCCGCCCGCCGGCCGCGGTGAATTCATCGGTGACCGGCATGCCGTAGGCGCCGCCCGCTCCGCCCAGGGCATTGTAGCGCGCCAGTATCAGGCCGCTCACGAAAAACGCCTGGCCCGCGCGGGGCCCCGTGGACGCCCCGAAAATGGCGCCATTCTGAAAGGCCTGCGCGCTCCCGGAGTTCGCCAGAAACGTGACGAACCCCGCGGCGTCTCCCACCGGGGAACCGGCGGCGCCCGTCTCGTATCCCAGGGCGGCCCACTTGGCCAGGATCACGCCACTCACCTGGCGCACCGGGCTGCCGGCCAGCGCGGCATTATTCGTAAACAGTTGGCGCCCGCCCGGCGTGGCGTCCATGATGGGAAGGCCCAGGCTCCCGGAGGGGCCGCCCAGTTGCATATAAGCCGCCAGAATCGCGCCAGTGACCAGGTAAGCCGAGGGCGATTGGTCCGGCTTGGCCAGCAGGTATTGCGCGGTCGAGGTGGCGTCGGCGGGCTGCAACATCTGCACATAGCCGTTGCCCGCCCGCGTCACGGGATTGGCCGCAGGCAGCAACACGTTCAGGTGATTCCGCGCGACGGCATCCTGAAACGCCTGCTGGATGGCCGTCGTCGGGGCGCCCTCGCCGACCTGGCAGCACGGCGCCGTGACGATGATGGTCAACGGCGTGCCCAGCACGCCGCCGCTCGAAGCTGTCACCGTAGCCGTACCTCCCCCCACGGCTTTGAGGGTAGCCGTGGCTCCGGAGGCTTGCACGCTCACGACCTGGCCGTTGGAGCTGGCCCATACGATGGGTTGGCCCACCATGGTGACGCCGTTGGCATCGATCGCGGTGGCGCTTACTTGCAGCGTGTCGCCCTGCTTCAGGCGGAACGTGGTGGCTCCGCTGGGCGTGGTTACGGAGACCGAGTTCACCGGCAACTGGATCGTGGGCGTGCCTCCGCCGGCGTATTGGATGTTCGCGCCCTGGAATGACTGGCTATGGATCCCGCCCGGCAGCACCACCAGATTCCCCGTGGGCAATCCCAGCGGCCCGGCATCGCCGCCGTTCGCCACGTAGACATCGTAGATCGGCTCGGAAACCGTGAATAGCGATCCGTTCAGCGTGCCCGAGGTGATGCTGTACATGGCGCCGCTGACAAAGGTTTCGGCGGTGGCGGTGACGCCGGAAGCGCCGGTGACGGAGTGTTCCCCGTTCACCGGAGGGCCCAGCCCGGTGAGCCCGCCCAGGTTTTGCCACTGCGTGTAGTATGGATCCCGGATGTAGATGTTCGATCCAGAGGGGTTCACAAACAGGGCGTAGTTGGCGCTAAAGAACTGGTACGAGCACGCCGTGGCAGGGGTCAGGGAGGGGCAGGGTGCGGTATCCATGGTCGGGAAACCTGCCGTGCCCACACCAATGCTGCTGTAGTAGCTGTACATCGACGGCAGCACCTGGTAGACGTTCGGATTGGAAGGCCCCACGGAAAGGTTTGGTTTGATCAACGCCGCGGTGCCGCCGCCCGCCGCGTTGAAAAGTTGGATTAGCCCGGTGGATCCGAAGGTGGTCACGTTGCCCTGCGGCGGCAGGGTTACCAGGGTGCTGAAGTTGTTACGGTTGAACGCCTGGATGAATTGGTCTGTGATGGTCTGGTTCGGCGCGCCCGCGCCTACGCCGAAGTAGGTCGAAGCCCCCGGAGTCACCGTGATCGTGGCCGATGCCGACTGCGTGGGATCCGCTGAGCTGGTGGCGGTCAAGGTGACGGTCTGGTTGCTCGAAACTGTGGCCGGAGCGGTGTAGAGACCTGCGCTGGTGATGGTACCCACCGGCGGTTTCAGTACGTAGCTGAGACCTTGATTTACAGTTCCCGAAACCGTGGCCGTGAACTGTTGGGTTTGTCCCGCGGCAACGGTAACCGTGGCGGGACTCAGCGAGACAGTCACGGTAGGGATCAGCGTGACCGTGGCCGTTCCGGCATACGCAACGCCGCCCGAGGATACGGAGGCTGTGATGACCACGGTATTGCTCTGCCCGCTGAACACCGAAGCCGGCGCGGTGTAGGTCGCCGAGAGGCCGCTAGACGCCGAGAGTGACCCGATCCCGCCCGGGCTGGAGGTCCAGTTCACCACCGGGTTGGTGACTCCGGCCACCGAGGCGCTGAAGACCTGGCTCTGGCCGTGCGCCAGGGTGAAGAACGGCGGGGTCACCGTGACGGTCACCTGTGCCTGGGCAGGCCACAGCATCGTTCCCCAGAGGCAGGCTGCCGCACACAGCGGCACGGATAGGGATCTGGGAATGAGGCGCACGCGTTTCCGCTTATCGTAATACCGTGTAAACCCGCCGGGAAGAAGGAAGTTGCGTGTGGAAATTTGCCGCGCGGAGGCGCATTCGCGGCTAGAATTGGTCTGAATGAGTTTCGAACGCGCGGTGCTGGGGCGCACCGGTCTGGAAGTCGGCCGGCTCGGTCTTGCGGCCACCTATGGAGTGCCCGCGGCGGCGGTGGAACAGGCTTTCGAGGAGGGTGTGAATTACCTCTACTGGGGCAGCCGCCGCAATGCGGAGTTCGGGCGCGCCATCCGGAACCTGGCCGCACGGAGGGATCGCATGGTGCTGGTGATCCAATCGTATTCGCGGCTGGCCTCGCTGGTGGGCTGGAGCCTGGAGCGCGCCTTGCGAGCGTTGCGCCTGGACCATACCGACGTGCTGCTGCTGGGCATGTGGAACCACCCCGTCCCGCCGCGCATCCTGGACGCCTGCCGGCGCCTGCGGGAACGCGGCCTGGCGCGATTCCTGGCGGTTTCCACGCACTACCGGCCGCTCGCCCCGCAACTGGCCGGCAACGGCGATTTCGACATCTTTCACGTGCGCTACAACGCCGTGCACCGCAGAGCCGAGCGCGACGTGTTTCCGAAGCTGCCGGCGGGGCGGCCGCCCGGCATCGTCTCTTTCACGGCCACCAATTGGCGCCAGTTGCTGGACCCGCGCCGCGTTCCGAAGGGCGAGAAGGTCCCCACCGCCACGGACTGCTACCGCTTCGTGCTGTCGCATCCGGCAGTGCACGTGTGCCTTTCGGGGCCCGCCAGCGCCGAACAGATGCGCGGCGCGCTGGCCGCCCTGCGCCAGGGGCCCATGCCCGCCGAAGAATTGGCCTGGATGCGCCGCGTGGGCGACGCCATCTACCGCAAGTAGCGCCCGCCTGGCCTCGGGGGCGATTGCCGCTCGCCGCCAGCTTCTGATAAACAGATAGGCGCATGTTTCGCCGTCGATGGTTGATTCTCTGGCTCGGCGCGTGCTGCGCCTGGGCTCAGCGTGCGGGTAATCCGCTGGGAAACGATCCCAGCGTGATCGAAAAAGGCCACGAAATTTACAACCGCGCGTGCACTATGTGTCACGGGCTGAACGGCACCGTGGGCGACCGGGCGCCGGCCCTGGCTGCCGCGCGCCGCTATCTGCGTTCGAGCGACCGCGACCTGTTCGACGCCATTCGCAACGGCATCCCGGGCACCCTGATGCCGCCCTTCAGCATGCCGGAGAACGACGTCTGGAGCGTGGTGGCTTACATTCGCAGCCTGCGGGCGACGGCCATCGACTCTCCGGTCGAGGGTGACCGGGTGCGCGGCGGGGAGATTTTCCGCGGCAAGGGCCGGTGCCTCGAATGTCACACGGTGCGCGGCAGCGGCGGCTTCCTGGGGCCGGACCTTTCCAACATCGCCCGCGAGCGCAGCCTGAACTTCCTGCGCGACGTGCTCACCAAGCCCCGGCCCAATCACGCCCGCGGGTATCGCGCCGCGCACGTGGTCACCGCGCAGGGCCGCACGCTGCGCGGCATCGTGCGCAACGAGAACAATTTTTCCGTGCAGTTTGTGGACACGGCCGGCAAGCTGCACCTGTTTGCCCGCGGCGAACTGCGCGAACTGGCCTACGAGCCGCGCCCCCTGATGCCGGTAGCCGCCGATTCTTTGAGCGCCGGGGAGATCCAGGATCTGCTGGCTTTCCTGGCCCGCCTGACCCGGGACTCCGGCCCCACTCTGTCCTCCACCGTGGCCCGCCCGGCCGGCCTGTCTTTCCCGGATCTGCTGCGCCCCACCCCGGCCAACTGGATCAGTTACAACGGCTCCTACAATTCCCAGCGGCACAGCCTGCTGAAGCAGATCGACATTCGCAACGTGCATGCGCTGGCGCCCCGGTGGATCTTTCATGTGCCCGGAGCACAGCGCCTGGAGAGCGTGCCCGTGGTGGTGGACGGTGTGATGTACGTTTCCCAGCCTAACGAAGTCTACGCCCTGGACGCCCGCACCGGACGCCTCATCTGGGAGCATCACCGCCAGCCCGCGCTGCACCGCGGCCCGAATCGCGGGGTGGCGGTCTACGGCAGCCGGGTGTACTTTGGCACTCCGGACGCGCACCTGGTGGCCCTCGACGCGCTGACCGGCAACCTGCTCTGGGACGTTCAGATGGCCGACCCCAAGGACGGCTACTGGTGCCCGGTGGCGCCGCTGGCGCTGAAAGACAGGATCATCGTGGGCATCGCGCCGGGCGACCACGGCCTGAACGGATGGCTGGACGCCTATGACGCCCAAACCGGCAAGCGCCTGTGGCGCTGGTGGGCCGTCCCGCGCCCCGGCGAGCCGGGCAGCCAGACGTGGCCAGGCGACTCCTGGAAAACCGGCGGCGGCGACACCTGGCTCACGGGCAGTTACGACCCGCAGCTCAACCTGATTTACTGGGGGATCGGCAACCCCGCGCCGGATTTCAACGGCGATTCCCGCATGGGCGACAACCTGTACACAGAATGCATGGTGGCGCTCGACGCGGACTCCGGAAGATTGCAGTGGTATTTCCAGTTCACACCCCACGACGTCTACGATTGGGACTCCGTGGAGATCCCTATCCTGGTGGATGCGCCCTACCAGGGCCGGCCGCGCAAACTGCTGGTGCAGGCCAACCGCAACGGTTTTTATTACGTGCTGGACCGCACCAGCGGCCGGTTCCTGCACGGCACGCCGTTCGTTCAGCGGATCAACTGGGCCTCCGGCTTGGCCGAGGACGGGCGTCCCATGCGCGTGCCCGGCGTGGAGCCCAGCCTGCAGGGCACCAAGGTGTGCCCGGCCACCGCGGGCGCCACCAATTGGATGTCCCCGGCATACAATCCGGAGACCAACTGGTTCTACGTGGTAGCCATGGAGGGCTGCGGCATCAACACCAAGTCGGCGGACAGCTTCCAGCCGGGCGGCCATCCCTTCATGGCGACCGGCTACATCGAAAGCCCCGAGGAGCCCTGGGAAATGCACGTGCGCGCCCTGGATCTGACCACCGGGAAGCTCCAGTGGGACTACCCGCAGATCGGTTCGCGGAGCTATGGCGCGGGCCTGCTATCGACGGCGGGCGGCCTGATTTTCGCCGGCGATGACCAGGGCGTGCTGACCGCGCTCGACGCCCGCACTGGCAAAGCACTCTGGCACTTTAACAACGGCCAGCGCATCTCGGCCTCGCCCATCACGTACAGCGTGGAAGGCAGGCAATATGTCGCGCTGAGCGCCGGCTCCAACGTGGTGGCTTTCGGCCTGCCCTAAACGCCAGGCCAGGCGCACTTTCGCGAGTTCGGCCGCTCCCTTTCGGCCGCGGCTGGGTTGCTGAGTACTGCCATTCGGAATTACCGTGATGTATTCAGCGCATAGCCGTCAGCGGGCGGCGCGCAGGAAGCTCTCCGTGGTCCCCAGGCCGCTCACCCGGATCCTGGCCACCGCCTCGCCCGAGGCGTCGTCCAGCTTCCTTCCGGTGCGCGCGAGACGCTGCTCCACGTCGCGCGCGACGGCCGCATTGGCGGTCTTGAGCGCCAGCACGGCAGCAAGCTTGCGGGGCATCATAGCGCGGATATCGAACGCCGCCGGCTGCGGCACAAAGGGCGCGTCGGCTTCCGGCCGCAGCGTTTCCGGGTCGAGGGGCAGCGAATAGTAATACAGCTCCCGGGCTGCATAGGGCGCGAGGCCGGCCAGTGCGAACGGCGGTTCGAAATTGGCCAGTCCCGCGGCCAGGCGCGCCTCTTCGGCCGCGCTGCCCGCGTACAGGCGATCCAGCCGGCCCTCGTGATGCGTGTAAGGATTCGGGATGAACAATACGCGCGGCTTCAGGCGCCGGATCTGGAACAGGATGCGGTCGCGCAGTTCGGTCGGCGAAACCGCCGGCAGCTCGCCTTTCCGATACCCCAGCGAGATGACCTGCTTCACGCCCAGCGCGTGCCCCGCCGCGTCGCTTTCCACGGAGTGGCCGTCTGCAATGACGGTTAGCACATAGACCGGCGCGCCGCCCTGAATCATGCGGGCCAGCGTGCCTCCCGCCGAGAGCAGGTAGTCCTCGGCATACGTGGTGACCACCAGCGCGCTCCCCTGCGGCAGCGCCGCACCCGCCGGAACCTCTGGCGGCGAGGTCCGGCGCGCCAGATGGTCGCGCACGGCCGGCAGATCATCGAATTCGTCTACGAAATCGAAGACCTCGGCGTACTTCACCCCGTTCTCCCGGCCGCGCTTTTCCGAGATCCAGTACATGCGCCACTCCTGGAGCTTTTGGGTGGCTTCGAGATCGCTCAGGCCTTCCAGTTCCGGGATGGTCAGGTTCTCCCGCGCCAGTTCCGCGCGGATGCCCCGGCCGAGCGACGGCTGCAAGCGCACGTTGCGGTTCATCCAGTACGCTTTGGCCTTGCGCGCCATCTGGCTTTCGTTCAGCTCGAAGGCGATATTGGGGGTGTATCCGTAGCCGTAATCGCTGCGCTGCGAATAGTATTGGTAGGGCACGCGCCAGGGCTTGAGGCCCAGTTCGGCCTGCTCCGGCAGGATGTCCGGATCGCCCGCGGCCCAAATCGCGTCCGCCACGGCCCGCGCGCTTTTGCGGTGATCGGGATTGCGGTCGTAATGGCCCCACGGATCGTACGCCATCACGGCTTGGGGGCGGTATTTGCGGATCAGCAGGATCAACTGCGCGCGGATCTCGTTGGCCGGGACTGAATCGCTGTGGTCGTTCCGCCAGTTCAGGCTGATCACGTCCTTCATTCCCAGGAAGCGCACCGCCTCCAGGCATTCCTTGTAGTTGATCTCGTTGTTGCCGGCCCAGCCCAGCGCGCCATCCTTCTCGTCGTTGGTCATGCGCACGTAGTAGCCGGCGTACCCCGCGTCGGTGAACTTGGCGATCAGCCCCCCGAAACCGTAGTCCCAGGTGTGATCGTCGTGGTGCGGCAGCACGACCAGGAACGTCTTGCCCGGCGGCACCTTCCCCAACGGCAGGCGCGCCCACAACGGGCACACAACAGCCAGCACCACGAGAGCGGTTCGCATCGGTGGTATATGATGCTATCACGATGGTCCTGATTCTCGCCGCTGTGCTTCTGACCGTGCCGGCATGGGCCGCCGACCAGGTGCTGGTGGTCACGGCGCATGCGGGCGACTACCTCTCAGGGGCGGGCGGCACGCTGGCCCGTTGGATCGGCGAGGGGGCCGAGGTCACCGTGGTGCAGGTGACCAACGACGAGAAATACTCGCACGGTCTGGGGCCTGCGGAGACCCAGAAAGCCAATGCCGACGGGGCCCACGAGGCCGCGCGCCGGCTGGGCGCGCGCGAAGTGCTTTTCCTGGGGCACAAAAGCGGCGAACTCGGCTATATCTCCAGCACCGAACTACGCGAAGAGATGTTCGGGCTGATCCGCTACTTCAAGCCGCGGATCATCGTGCTTCCCGATCCCTACATCCACTACGATCCGGACCGCGACCACTACTACGCCGGCAAGATGGCCGAGGAGGCTTGGGGCTACAGCGGCGGCGGCACGTTCGGGCCGGAACTGGCGCGCGAAGGACTGGCGCCCTACGGGGCCCCGGAGGTCTACTACTACGCCGTGGCCCGGGCATATCGCCCTGGCGAAGGCGGCGAGGGCGGAGCCGTCTTCCGATCCGTGGACATCACCGCCACCTTCTCGCGCAAACTGGAAGCGCTGGACGCCCTGCGCGCCTCGCCGGAGACGCCCTCGCGCGAGTATCTTACCGCGCTGGCGGAGGCCATCGGAAAAAAGCACGGCTTCCGCTACGGAGAAGAGTTCAACCACGTGGGCCCGCGGCACGGCCTGCCGGAGGAGGTCCTCCAGCGGGCCGTCCGAAAATAGGTCTCGCCGGGAGGATCGCATGCGGCCACTTCGTCTCTTCTCCCCGCTCCTGCTGGCCGGCGTCTGGCTTCTCCCCTCCCAGGAGCGCATCGAGCCGCGCGATCCCGCGCGCTGGAACAAGGACTGCTTCCCCATTCGCGTGCCGCTTCTTGAGAAAGCTCCGCGCATCGACGGCGATCTGGATGACTGGAAATACCATGCCTTCACCGACGGCCTGTGGGACATTCTGCGCGTGCGCCAGGCCCCCTGGTACGACCCCGCGCGCAACCGCCTCACCGACCACGGCAACGAACCGCCGCCGGAAGAAGATCTCGCCGCGCGCTACTATCTCGCCTGGGACCACCGTTACCTGTACTTCGGCGCGGAAGTCCACGACAACGTGAATGACGTCTCCGATCCGCACCACGAGCCCAAGCGCTGGTACTACAAAGACGCCATCTGCTGGTTCCTCGAAGCGCCGCGCGACAACCGTCCCGAACAGTTCGGGCAAGGCGACAACGCTTTCTGCTTCGTGGCCGACGCGCGTAAGCCGTCCTACGGCGCCTGGTGGCGTCACGGCAATGCCGCTAACTCGTACATCGAAGAGCCCATCCCGCCCCAGGCGGTAGACTATGCCCTCCGCATGAACCCGTGGCAGCGCGGCCCGGGCGACTTCATCCTGGAAGCGCGCGTCGAGATGGCCCCGACCCTGGGTAAGAGCGATCCCGCCTGGCGCCCGCCCAAGCCCGGCGACGAGTATGGCTTGGAGATCGTCCACACCGATCCGGACGGCGGCGACTACGGGGGGCATCTCCTGATCTACGGCACCGGCGACGACGATTCCACCTGGGGCATCATGCGCCTGACCGGTCCCATTCAGCCGGTGGAACGCAAACCCAACTGAGCGCCCCCTGCAACGCCACGGCCGGCGTCCGCACTATCAGACGGCCGGTGTAAAATCGGAGATCCCCAAACCGGAAGGAGACGGCGAATGAGAAACGCTGCAGCTCTCGTGGTCGGCTTGTGTTTGGCCGCATGGACGCCGGCCGCGAAACCGGACGCTCCCACGCCCAGCGTCGCCAGTGCGGCGTCGCAAGTCGTGCCGCTGGGGCCCAACCAGAAGCTGTTGCTCACCGGCGCCGATTTTCAGGAGGGCGCCACCGCGAACCTCACCGATCCCTCCGGAAAGTCCACGCCCCTGCCCGCGGCAGCGATTAAACGGCTGAGCGCCACGCAACTGGAGGTGACCGCTTCCTTCGGCGCGGTGGGTGACTGGAAGATCACCGTCCAGAACCCCGGCGGAGCACCGTCCGCCGCCGCCACGCTCAAAGTAGCCGCTTCCCCCGCCGTTCCGCCGGATTCCCCGGCGGTCGCGGCCTACCAGAACGCCGCCGGTGTCATCACCAAATTGGTCGTGGCGCTCCTGATCGCTGTAGCAGTCGGCCTGGTGATCGCCACCTTCCAGGGATGGTCTCCCGGCGATGTGGTCTCCGAAGAATCCAGCCAGCAGCCCGCCGTGATCAACAACAAGAAAGACGTGGTCATGGTGGCCAGCGCCAGCCGCCTCATCGCCCTTCTTGGGCTGCTGGGTATTCTGACCACCGTGCTCGGGGTGGGCTACGCTGTCATCTGGCAGCTTTTCCTTTACGGAACCGTGACCGATCTTTCGCAGGTCCGCAACTTCCTGTTCGGTTCCGCCTGCCTGTTTGCCCCCTACCTGGCCAACCAGTTGCGCGAAGTCTTCAGCCCGTCGAATCCGACGGCCCCGGAGGGCGGCGGCGCCGAGCAGGCGGCCGGGGGAGCCGCTATCACCGGAATCGTGCCGGCGGCGCCGGCGGTGGCCGCAGCCGCGCAGCAGGTGAACCTCACCGGTTCGGGATTCGAGCGCGGCCTGTCGGTCGCCTTGACCGATCCGCACGGGACCCGGCATGTGCTGACCGGAGGCAGCATCACCTCCGTCTCCAAGACTCTGGTTCAGACCAATGCCGTCCTCGACCAACCCGGCGAGTGGCAGGCTTTTGTGACGAATCCCGGAGGGGCCCCTTCGGATGCGCTCCGCTTCACGGTGTTCGGGCCGCCCAGCATCCTGGCCGTCGATCCCGCAGCCCCGATTCACAATGCGGCTGCCCAAAACCTGGCGCTCGTCGGAGACGGCTTCATGAATGGCCTGACGGTGCAGTTGGCCGGCGCGGCTGCGCCGGCCAATGTGACCGTCACGTCGGTTGGCTCGACCAGGGTGGTCGTGAGTGCCATCCTGGCCAACGCCGGGGCATGCCAGGCCGTAGTCACCAATCCCGGCGGGCACGCATCGGCGCCTTTCAACTTCAACGTCACCTGAGGCAACCATGCCGGACTGGAAAGATCTGACCTTCAATGTCGCACGCACACTCCAGGATCTGCTCGTCTATATGCAGCAGCAACCGGGAGGAGCGTCAGCCGCCGATCTCGAAAAGATCCGCGAGTGGCTAAACGTGGTCCAGCGAATCCAAATGCTGTACTCGCAGTTTGGCTTGTCGCCTGCGGTGTCCCTCGAGGACCGGCACATTTATGACCGTCTGTGGGCGCAGTGGATCGACTCGGTCGGGACCCTGCGACGCGGCGGCTCGTATTACTATATCGATGTTCCGGGAGGCGGAGGCCAGTCGGCTCTGCGCGGCCTGGACGATTTCCTGGGCAACTTTCTGTCCGTGGGACCGCACGGTCCCGGCAAAGGTCCCCGAATTCCCTAAGCGGCCCGAGAGCGCATGGAACTCCCGTTTGAGGCCGCTAAAGGAGCCGTCGAGAAGGGACTGCTGGTCCGTTTCCCCATCTTCATGCGCGTGGTTCTGCCCGGCGCGCTGGCGAGCGCCGTGCTCTACCCCACCGTCGCCTGGCTGCTGGGCCGTTTGCCCGCGAACGCCGAGCAGATTTGGCAGCGCTTCGCGGCTTTCGCTGTCTGCGTGTTCGTGATCGGCGCCCTGATCTCCACCCTGACCAGCGAGATCTACAAGATCTACGAGGGGCGGATATTCTGGCCGGATCGCCTGCTGCGGTGGGGCGAGCGCTTGCAGGAGGCCCGCCTGCGGAGGTTTCGCCAAAAGGCGGAGACCGCGCGCCGCGCGGGCGACACCGCCCGCTACGACGAAGCCTGGTATCAGCTCCGGCTCTACCCCATTAACGAGCAGGGTGAACCCTATGTGTACCGCCCCACGCTGCTCGGCAACATCCTGGCGGGCTACGAGCAATACCCCGACAATCGCTACGGCATGGACTCGGTTTTCTACTGGCCGCGTATCTGGCTGCAAATGGAGAAGGAAAAGAAAGAGGCCATTGACAGCCAGTGGTCCGTGGCGGACGGCTTCCTGCTGCTCTCCGCCATCTGCCTCGCGGGCGGCGTGCTCTGGCTGGCTGAGTCCGCTGCGGCGGTGGCGGGCCTGTGGCGGTTCACGCCGCCTGCCGGCGGGCCCGGATGGGCGGCCTTGGCCGCGCTGGGCTGGTGGCTCGCCGGCTATGGCTTCTATCGCTTCTCGCTGCCTTTCCACCGCGAAAACGGCGAGCTCTTCAAAGCCATTTTCGATCTGTACCGCGCCGGCATCTGGGAGATTACCAACCTGCGCCCGCAGGAAAAGCAGACCTGGGATGCCGCCTGGTCGTACCTGCAATACCTGCGCGTGGTCTGTCCCAATTGCACGCGTATGATCCCGGTTTCCACGGAACGCTGCACGGTCTGCGGATACGATCTCAAGCCCCTGCTTGAGAACTTGCGCGCCACGGGCAAGCTGCCCATGCAGCCCTGATCTGGGCCGTCACTTCCTGGCTGCCGGTTTGCCCCGCAGACGGATGGACCGGATCCGTCCCGCATCGCCGGCCAGCACCCGCACCCGCCCCTGCTCGACGGCCAGTTCCAGAAAGTCCGCCGGTTGGCGCAATTCCACGCGCAGTTCCCCCGCCTCGAGCGCACGCGCCTTCGCCAGCGCCACGCTCCGAACCTGGCCTGCACCGTCCCGGCGGACCAGGGCCATCTGACCCTCCAGCCGCACGCGCGTCTCCTTCTGCACCAGCACTCCAATGCCGGCGAGTGAGGGCTCCAGCGCCAGGGGATTCTCGGCGTCCGCCGCGAGGAACACATCCGTCCCGCCGCGCGCGAGCCGGATCTCGATCGCCACGTTTGCCTCCGGATACGGCGCGCCCGCCGGGGTTTCGAGCGGCAACCGCCGGATTGCCCCGATTTGCGGCGCGCCTTCGTATGGATCGAAGACGCCCACGAAGGTCGAGGCCAGCGGACCCTGCTGCGCCTGCCGGCGGGTGATCACCGTCGGAATCCAATACTCCTCGGCCGACGACGCATCCTTCACCGTCCAGCTCTCCGCCGTGTATGCCTGCGCCCCCTCCGTCAGGTCCGTATACCGCAGGTGCACATCCGCGCCCGCGGGCAGGTAGTGATAGCGGTCCTCCACTTTCCAGTCCACGCTCCAGCCCGGCTCGGGATGGCGGTCCACCTGAAAGTGCCGCATCAATGTGCCGTGTCCGAACTCCGGGGCGGCTTCGAGCGTCAGGCCCCGGGGCGCCAGCGTACCGAACGAACTGTGGGTGAACTTCGCATGATCCGTTCCGCCCACCACGCGGAACACATCGATCCCATAGAAGTCCGCGTCCGACGTGCTGACCATGGCCACGCTGCGCTCGTACTGCCGGCCCTGGTACTGCGCCGGCGAAGACGCGCGCAGGGCGCGGAATTGCTTGCCGTCGGCCCACAGAGTGGTCTTTCCGTCGCCGCCGCCCTGGTTCTCGCCATCCACCACCACCGTATTGTGCGCCGCGGTCTGCTTGTGCCACAGCGCCTGCGGGGTGTGCCAGCTTCCAAACTGCACCGCCGGATAGCCGAACTCCGGCAGCAGGTCCAGGCCCTTGGCGTACAACCCCAGGTTCATGGCGTTGAAGTGGTAATGGCTCTTGAGCTTCGCGTTCGGCACGGAATCGTATTCCAGCCATACGGCGCCCGCGTCCGGGTTGGGCTCCGGGCGTAGGATGGCAAGCCGCCACTCCTGCTTGTTCACGCTGCCCACCTTGGGAAAGGCCCCTTCGCGCGCCACCGTCTCCGCCACCGCCTTCTGCATGGCTTCGGCATCTCCGGCGAAGATGTCGTGCGGCAGACCGTCCGTGCGGCTATGGTTGCCCAGGTAGGCAAGTTGTAGGTAGACCGGATCGCGCGTGGCCTGATACAGGCGCCACAGGTAAGTGTACGCGGACACCGGCGGGTCCGTGTCCATCTCTCCGGCTTCTCCCTCCAGGCGCAGCGCGGGATAGTGCGTGTTCTTCCGTGCAAAGGCGCTATCGTCGCCCACCGGGGGATAGTACTGCCGCCCGGCGCACCACGTGTCCACGTGAAAGTGATAAGTCTCGCGCAGCTTCGGGTGCCGCTCGACCAAGGTCTCCAGCAGGCTTGCGTCGAAGCGCGCGTAGTGCCCCAGGAAGTCCGCCAGGTAGCGCGGCGCGATGGTGGCGTACCCGGCGAGACCCTTTTCTCCGCTGAGCCCGTCTACCGCTGTGCTCGCCTCCACGATCTCATCCATGGCCGCCATCACCTCGGCGCGATTGCGCGGCCAGTCCAGCACCGTGCGGACCATGGCCAGCGTGCCTTCCACGCCCGGAAAATTCGTGCGGATTTTCCGCGGGTTCCGCAGCACGTCCCGCAGAATGCGCTCCTCGACGTTGGCCTCGATTTGGGCGAAGGACCGCTTCCGGTTGGCCAGCCGGTAGCGCTCCGCCTGGCGGCTCAGGAACGCCGCTAGCGCGCCGTCGTCCCGGATCGCATCGAAGATCTCGTCGTACGCCAGCACCAGTTTGCGCACCTCGTAGGCCGAGTCGATGGCATAGGAAACGTAGCCGGAAGCGCCGCCGCCATAGCGCGGCAGTTCATACACCAACCCCTGTGTGGCGAAGTCGAAATCCGGCCACACGTCCGCCACCCGGTCCAGCATCACCGCCGCCTTGTGCGCGTACCGCGGATCGCCGGTCGCGGTGTAGGCCGCTGCCAGTTTGGTGATGCCGCCCAGCACCAGTTGGCGGAACTGGCCGTATTGCAGGTAGGCGCCGATGAAGCGCCAACGGTGCTCCCCTTCGACGTATCCTTCCCCATCGTCCACGCCGAACCGGTGCAGCGGGTCGGCCGGGTCGGGGTGCTCCTCGTTGTAGAGCAGCGAGCGGTCCGCGAGCTTGGGATCGAAGACGCCGTGCTCGTCCAGACCGCTGCGGTAAAACCGGTAAAAATCGTTCTTCGGAAAGGTCTGGTTGCAGTGCGGGCAGCGCACCTTCCAGGGCAGCGCAAACGCGTCGATCTTCCAGTCGTACATGGGCATGGGGCGCCGGCACGCCGGGCAGTAGCCCGCTGACCACACCATGTGCGAGCGCGTGATGCGCGGCCCGAACATCAGGTCCCACAACTGTTCGTCCGAAAACGGCAGCCAGGGCTGCGCCTCGCGCACCAGGCGTTGCTGGATTTCGGCTGCCCACGCATATTTCGCCGCGTTGGCCCGGGCGGTTTCGATCAGGCGCAGCGGATAGAACGAGCTATGCTGCTTTTCGGCGCGGCCTGCCATCGCCAGCAGGATCAGCGGGAGCAAACGGGTGCGTCTTCGCATTCCGGGCATCCCCCCGATTCTGCCATAGCCCGCGCTTGGGATAAGATGATCGGCTGGTGACCTCCATGCGCTGGATTCTGGCTTGCGTGTTGATAGCGGCGCCGGGTTGGGCGGGACTATCGCGGGTCGCGTTTTCCGGCTTCCGGGCGGAGACAAACGGCCTGCCGGCGGGATGGACCATCTGGGCGCCGCGTCCGGAGATCGCCCCGCGCACCTTCGTGGATCCTCTCCACTATCGGACGCGCCCCGGTTCCCTGGCCATTTCCGGCAACAGCAACCCCGCCGTGTTTGGCGGCTGGGAGCATCCGGTGGCCGGCATTGCGCCGGGCCAGTGGTACCGCTTTGTGGCCTACTATCGCGCGGAAGGCATCCGCTACGAATCGGGCCAGGTGCTGGCGCGGCTGGTCTGGACCGATGCGGCCGCGAAACGCATCGGGCATCCGGATTTCCCGTACGCGGTAAGCCCCGCCGGGGACTGGATGCGTCTATCGCTCGATGCTCCGGCGCCCGAAGGCGCGGCCGCCGTGCGCATTCAGCTTTTCCTGGCCAACGCCCCTTCCGGCACGCTTTGGTGGGATGACATCTCGCTCGAGCCCATCCCCGCTCCCGCTCCGCGGCGCGTGACCATCGCCAGCATCAAGTTCATGCCGCAAGGCACCCATTCCGCGGCCGAAAGCGTGGACCGCTTCGTCGCGGCCGTCCAGCGCGCCGTCACGGTCCCGGCCGACGTGATTCTGCTGCCCGAAGGCATCACCGTGGCGGGCACCGGGAAGTCATACGTGGATGTCGCCGAGCCGGTGCCCGGCCCCACCACCGCACGTCTCGCCGAACTGGCCCGCGGCAGAAAAGCCTACGTGGTGGCCGGCCTCTACGAGCGCGAGGGGACGGCCGTCTACAACACCGCCGTGTTGCTCGGCCGCTCCGGGGAGTTGATCGGCAAATATCGCAAGGTGCATCTGCCGTACACCGAAATCGAAGCCGGCCTGACTCCCGGCGACCATTACCCGGTGTTCGAAACCGACTTCGGCAAGGTCGGCCTGATGATTTGCTGGGACTCCGAATTCGCCGATCCCGCGCGCGCCCTGGCGCTCGAAGGAGCCGAGATCATCCTGCTGCCCATCTGGGGCGCCACCGAACCGCTGGTCAAAGCACGGGCCATCGAGAATCGTGTCTTCGTGGCGCAGTCCTGTTACAGCAATCCCTCCTTCATCGTGGACCCGAAAGGCGAAGTGCAGGCCCTGGCCACCGAACAGGGCACCGCCGCGATCGCCACCGTGGACCTGAGCCGGCGCTACGCCTGGCCGGCGCTGGGAGTGATGCGTGAGCGATTCCCCAAGGAATTGCGGTTGGACGTGCCCATGCCGCGTCCCGGCTTCGGCTACTAGCTGGTAGACTGACCCGGAGGAAAGACCCATGCGGAGGATCACTGCGTTGTTGTTTTGTTGTGCCCTGGGCCTGGCGCAGCACCCCCACCCGGCGGGTGTGCCCCAGGAAAAGCCCGTGGCCCTATACCCCGGCCTGGGGATCTGGACGCATCCGATTGCCACCAGCAATCCCCAGGCGCAGAAATTCTTCGACCAGGGCCTGGCGCTGCTCTACGGCTTCAACCGTTACGAAGCTCTTCGCTCGTTCCGCAAGGCATTGGAGATCGACCCGCACGCGGCAATGGCGCACTGGGGGATTTCGACGGCCCTGGGACCCTACCTGAACATGGACATGGATCCGGACGTCCACCTGAAGGAGTCCTGCGAGGCGGCCATGGCTGGACTCAGGGCCGGCGGCATCACACCGGCGGATCGCGCGTGGCTGGAGGCGGCCGCGGCGCGGTGCCCGGATTACTCCGACCCCGCGAAGTATACGGCCGCCATGCGCGCTCTGGCGGCACGCTATCCCGACGACCCGGACGCGCAGACGTGGTACGCCGAGTCTCTGATGCTGCCGGTCCGCTGGAGATGGTACAGCAGCGACGGCAAGCCCGCGCAGGGGGAAGAGGAAGCCGAGCGCGTTCTGGAAGGCGTCCTCCGGCGGTACCCGAACCATCCCGGAGCCAACCACTTCTACATCCACGCGGTGGAATCCTCGCCGACGCCGGAGCGGGCCGTGCCCAGCGCGCAAAGGCTCATGGGGATCGTACCCGCGGCGGGCCACCTGGTTCACATGCCGGGGCATATCTGGCTGGTATTGGGCGAATATCAGACGGCCGTGGATGTGAACGAGCGCGCAGCGGCGGTGGATCGCGATTATTTCGCCAGGACGGGGGTGATCGGCGCCTACTACCCGTACTACCTGCACAACCTCCAATTCGTCCTGTACGCACGCGCGATGCAGGGCGGCGCGGCGGAGACCCGCAAAGCCATCGCCCAATTCGAAGAGGCCGTCAAGCCGATGGCGCGGGTCATGCCGGAGATGGGGGACGTCTTCGGCGTATTCGTGACCATGATGCAACTGCGCATCGGCGAGTGGAACGCCCTGATGGCAGCACCGCGGCCGGCCTCACAAAATCCGCTGACGCAGGCGATGTGGCGCTATTCCCGGGCACTGGCTCTCGCCGCTAAGGACAAGCGGAGCGAGGCGCGGGCCGAGCAGGCCGAGTTCGAGAAACACCGCAAGGCGCTCGACGGGAACACACCGTGGGGCAACAACAAACTGGGCGACGTCATGAACCTGGCTTCGGCGGTCCTGGAGGCGCGGGTGGAAGCGACCCCGGCCGGCGCGGTGGCGAAGTGGCGGCGGGCCGTGCAGATTCAGGACGGCTTGACGTATGATGAGCCGCCCGCGTGGTACTACCCGGTGCGGGAGTCGCTGGGCGCGGCGCTGCTCTTGTCAGGCGATGCGCAGGCAGCGGAGAGCGCGTTTCGCGACGGGTTGCGGCGGAGCCCCAGGAACGGGCGCATGCTGTTCGGGCTGCTGGAGAGTCTCAAGGCTCAGGGGAGGACCGACGGGGCCGCCTGGGTGGAGCAAGAGTTCAAGACGGCCTGGAAGGCCGCCGACGTGCCCTTGCGGATCAAAGACCTTTAGAGGCCGAGTCAGTCAGGAAGTTCACCGCAGAGACGGCAGAATCTTCCACGCGCCTCGCGTTTCACCGGGCAGGCGCGCCGTGGTGGCGCGCATCCCTGCCACTTCTTTCAGCACCTGTTGTGCCAGCCGCTCGATTTCGGCCAGCGCATCCGGATCGTTTCGGAGGCCGTCCGCTGAGCGCGCCAAAAGCCGGATGGCCATCTCCGCGACTTGTCGTTGAATCTGTTCCACGCCCGCTTCTCCGGCAATGCGCGCACTGCCTCTGCCCTTATTCTACGGCTCGCAGGTCGTTCCCCCTTACTCTGTCTTTGGTTAGTATCGCCCGCCGCCCTTCACGCCGGGAAACCATACAGACGCGTGGCGTTGCGGCCGCGGATCTTGGCTTTGTCGGACTCCGCAGCAAAATCCCACATGATTTCGAACAGGTGCACCTGCTTTTCGAACTCCTCCATCGTGTGGCCCAGCCCGCCCCAGACGATGCGGTCCGGCCCGAAGGCGTCGAAAGCGCGGCGTACCAGCGGCTTGGCGTCGGGATACGGATACGGCTCCCGCGAGGAGTAGTTCACCGCCGAATATTTCATGTATACGCGCGGCAGCCTGGCCAGTTCGAACAGCCGCTTCTGATCGGCGGCGCTGCCTTGTCCGGCACGCCCCAGGTGGTCCAGAATCACGGGCACCTCCGGAAACTGCGCCGCCAGCTCACCGATCTGCGGCGCGTAGTAGGGCAGAAAATGCATTTGGATCGCCAGGCCCAGCGACTGCGCCTTCCGCCAGGTGGTTTTCATGGCCGGCGCCCGCAGGTCGCGGTCCTTGATGGCGCCGGACGTGCTGGGCGGCGTCCCGGGCGGATGCATCTCGTGAATGCGCAGCGCCACGATGCGCCCCGGGTGCTTTTCCGTCAATGCCTCCATCCGCGCGGGGGTTTCCGGAGCGATCGGATCGAACAAGCATGTGCCCTTGAAGAATCCCGCCGAGGGCTCGTGCGCAAAGCAATATTCCAGGTACCGGTGATCGTCCTGGTAGGGCTCCGGATGCACGATCACGACGTGGCGGATGCCGCTCGACCGCACGAACCGTAGGTACGGTTCGAGCGGCTGCGCCGGAGGCCGATAGGTAGCGTTCGGGTGATAGGGAAAGCGCTTCTGGTCGTCAGCGAACAGATGAATGTGCGTGTCGATGAGCAGGCTCGGGGGACCAGCCGCGGCCCCCGCGGCCAGGCTGCCCACGGCTCCGCTCAGCCACACCCGGCGAGTCATTCCATGCTCCACGAGCGGGGAGTATATCACCCGTGCACTTACGCCCGCCGCTGCTCGTCGCGGGCCATATCGTGCAGCGCGCGGATATATCCGATGCTGTAGGCCCAGCCGGTGCGGCCGCCCACCATGCCGGGAACGTGGTCGGCGATGAGAATACCTCGGAAGTCCACGTCCACCAGCGTGCGCATGAGCTTCCGCATATTGGTGTAGCCGTCATCCACGAACTCCTCCACGAAGTCCGGAATGGGAGCGCTCACGTTACGGAAGTGGATCTTCCACAGCTTGCCCATCTTGGCGAATTCCCGCGCCGCGGAATAGACGTCCTTGCCCATGTACTTGCCGCCTTCCATCCAGGTGCCGCAGCACAGGCAGACGCCCACATTGGGGCTGTTGGCGATTTCGAGCGCGCGCACGTATCCATCAAAGTTGCCGAAAATGCAACGCGGCACTCCGCCGAGTTCGGGAACCGGCGGGTCGTCCGGGTGGATGCCGATGCGAACACCCTCCTCCTCGGCCACCGGAACCACCTGCTTGATGAAATAGGTGTAGTTCTCCCAGATTTCCTCCTTGGAGAAGCGCCGTCCATGAGTCAGCGGCGGCTCGAAGACCTGGCCCACCCAATATCCCTTGGCGGTGGCCTCGTGGAAGGCGCGCGCGGGAGCGCCGCCGCGGGCGGTCTCCGGCGGGGAACTCCAGATGCCGTTCGCCATGTGGGCGTAGGTGGTGTAGTGAATTCCGGCTTTGCCCAGGTTGCGCAGGTACTGCTTGTATTCCTCGATTTTCTGGTCCCGCCCGGGGAGGTTGAGGGTGACCTCCGGCATGTTGTGTACCTTGGTGTTGCCGATGTTGGTCACACTCAAGCCGGCGCTTTCGATGCGCCGCTTGAAGTCCGCGAACATCTCGTAGGTGCCGCCGGTGGTTCCCACGGTGACATAGCGCACTCCGATCTGTTTGGCGAACTTGAGGTCCTCGTCGGTAAAGTTCGTGGGAAGCTGGAGGGTGATTTTGATGCCCGGCGATAGCGGCTCGAGCGGCCGCCTGGCCGCGCCGGCGGCGGAGGCCGCCACGCCTGCCGCGCCGAGCCCGGCGCGCACGAAGCCACGGCGCGTGGTTGCGAGAAGATTGTTGGGTTCCATTAGTGCACCTGCTCCCGCGATTATACACGCCGCGACGGTCACTCAGAGGAAGCCTGCCTCCCGAACAGGGACAACGGCCGCGGCGAAGGCGGAGCCGGGCTCCGGCGAGACTTGCCGGCTGCCGTTCTCCCATCCAGCGCCGGAGGGACAGCACGCTCGTGCGTTACCAGCGCCTCGAAATTCGCCTGTGGCCTGGCCCGTTCCTCCACCGCGCGCACCTCGTGCCGCCGTCGGGCAATCAGCTGGGTCGCCTCCCCCCAGGGTGACCTCCGGCGGCGGCCAGGAAAGCGGCCAGGCAGAATCGGACGGCGCGAGTTCTCATGATGACCTCCGCGCTACAGGGTCTTGACTACAATTTCCATCCGTCCCTGGATCTTCGGCAGGCGGATGCGGTGGCCCTCCGCATCTACCCCGGTCCAGGGTTTGCCGTTGATCGTGACGGAACGGATCTTCCGGCTCTCCGGCACGCGGATGACCAGCCAGGCATTGCGATACGGACTCCGCTGCGGCAGCTCTATCGTCCCGCGCACTTCCCCGGAACCGCCCCGCAGCAGATAGCTGGCCGGACCATACTCTGTGGGCGCATCCCGGACCGAGATTTCCTGCCCGGGCGCCAGCCAGCGTTCCGGCGTGGCGGCCGCGAAGATCAGGTCGCCCTCGTACTCGGTGATCAGCATGTCGCGCAGGCGGTGGACGAACTTCGCTTCGTCGGGGATCTTGTAGAACGGCCCGCTGGGCGAACGCCATTGCCGATATTCCTCGGTGAACACGTTCACCGCGGGGTAGTAGCACGCGACGAAGTTGTTATACAGATCGCGAATGGCGGCGCGCGCTTCACCGCGCCTCAAGTACGCGCGAATTGGATTTTGCAGGTTGGCCTGGAAAACCATGCCGCCGCGGCTGAACCACAGGTTTTCATCCACCCAGCCGTGCACGTGCAGCCCCAGTGGTTCCGACATGGTCGCGTTGTCTTCCCAATCGTCGATGACCCAGCGGGCCAGGCGCTCGCGGGCATCATAAATACCGGTGTCCACCAGGATCAGGGGACCATACAGGAGTTCGCGCGTCGCCGAGAGGCGATACGTGGGAAGCGCCTTCTCCCGGTATCGCGAATAATATCCGGCCCGTAGAGGCCCGAACAGCCGGATGCGCTGGTGCACGCGGGTGGGCACGTAGGGGACCCACGTATTGTTGCGCAGGCGGATCACCGGGGACGCGGCGGCCGCGCGGTCCACCGCCCGGCGCAAGTCGGCGCGGTACAAGGCGGCCTCTTTCCGGTACCGCCCCGCGTCCGGGTCGCCGGCTTCCGCCAGCGCCTTGGCCATCTCGGTCAGACCCAGGCTGGCGTAGGCGTTCACGGAAAACCAGTGGCCCCAATCGGCGTTATCCTCCAGGTGGCCGGCGGGTAACAGGCCGTACTCCGGGCAGGGTGCGCCGCCCTCGAGCACCTTGGTGAGCTGCCGTTGCCCGACGATCCAATCCGCGGCCTTCTTCAGGCTGGGGGTGATGCCTTTCAGCCAGTCGCGATCGCGTGTGATCCAGTAGTGCTCCGCCAGCGACCAAAGCACGGTGCCGTGGTCGAGGTTGTAGTTGCTGGCCGTATAGTCGTAGTCCGGTCCGGTTTTCGCGCCGTGATACACGCCCTGCTGCCCGGTGAAGGAGCCGAGGAAGGGCTTGGATCCCTGCACCTTGGGCCAGGTATCCAGGTACCTGCGCGAGAGATCGTGGTAACCAGCCACGTCCAGCAACTGAGACTGGAACACCGCCTCGTTGGCGAAGACCTTGTAGTTGTAGCTGGCGGCGGGAACCATGTACAGCCCGCTGTTGGGGTCCTTGGTAGCGGAGATGCGGATGTGGCAGAGAACCGCCTTCGCAAACGTATTGAAGCGTTGCTCGGGAACGTGCCAGGGGATGCCTGGCGCCGTTACGCCGCGCCAGTATCCGACCACCCGGGCGCGCTCGGAATCGTAATCCAGTTCCGAGAGCCGCGCGCGCTCGGATGCGCTGAGCCCCGGGATAAAGGGGATAGCCACAAGCGTAGTGGCGTCCTGGCCCGGAGCCAGGGTGATACTTTGGTGCAGGTCGCCGTGGTCAATCGCCGTTTGGGCTCCGGCAAACGGGCGCACGCACGCGCGTGTGGCGCGGCCTGCGTCCGCTGTGAGCAACGTGCCATCGAACGCCAGGGGCTCGTCTGGACTCATGCGAACCCAAAGGTGCGCCAATTCCGGCGAGCCGCCGCGGTTGCGGGCGCGGATGCGCATCATCAGCACCGCGGGGGTCTCCTCGCTGCGCGCGCCGTCTTCGGGGGAGAGCGGCCCCTGCAACAGTGTGGCGAAGGCCTCTTGTTCGTACTCGATGTCGCCGGCCGCCCAGCGCGCCGTACCTACGGGCAGGTAGTCTTCCATCACCGAGAGCGTGGAATCCTCGGATTTCGGGCGGAACGTGGCGGGGTCGCCGGTCCCGATCATCCAGCGGATGCGGTCGCCGGGCCAGGTCAGGCGCGCCAGTTCGGCGCCATAGGCCTTGGTGCCGCGCTTGCTGATCATGACGTTACCGCCCCACTCGAAGGCGAACTTCTGCCAACTGGCATCCGCGGCAAGCGGCAGGTAGAGCCGGTCGCCCTGACGCTCGACGGGGTCCAGCGCGGGAATCTCGCGGCGGGCGCGCTCGTAGGTCTGCTCCGGCTCGCGCGCCAGGCGCTCCCGGATAAGCGCCCCCGGTTGGACGATCTCGCGCGAAAACGGCTTTTCATCGCCGGCCCGCGTAATGCAGGCATGGTAATCCGGAATGTACAGCGGCGCCCTCCCGGCGTCGGCGGGCACGAACGAAAACGTGTCCCGCCCCCGGGTGACCGTCACCACCGTGACGTCGTTGGAGCCGGCCGGACGCGGGTCGGCGGCGTCCACCGTGAGGATAGTTCCGCCGGCGATGGGCTTCACCTCGCGGATGCGGCCGTTGTAAGCGCGGAATTCGGGCTTCGCGGCCGAACCTTCGGGAGGCTTGCGATCCACGTCGAAGAGCACCTTCACAGACGCGCGTTTCACCTCGGATTGGCTGAAGACCTGTACCGACTCGATGACAGGCAGGTTGCCCGCCGGGAACACCAGTCGAAACTTAATCGCCCGCCGGTACCGCACGCCGGGAAGGTTGCCCGCGCGCGGGTTTTCCTCGGCCGCGAGCGGGAGGAAAGTAAAGTGGCAGGTGCGCGTTTCGCACGCCTGCTCGGTCCTCGCAACCAGCCACTGCCCCTGCCATGGGTCGTCCACGGGATCCTCGATGGCCGGCATGTGGGGCGGCGGGTAGGGCCAGTTGCGAAACCAATACTGCACCCCCACGCTGCGGGCCTCGTAAGCCTTCGTGAAACGCACCACGATCTCAAACAGGTCGCGCTCCTCGGCCCATTGCAACCCGTAAATGCCCCGGCCGCCGGCGGCGCGGATCAGCCCGCGTGGATGCCGGTAATCAAATGTCGTTTGAAGTTGGTACTCATCGGTCGAACAGCAAGGCCGGCCGAACGGCGCCAGGTCCATTCGCGGGCCGCCGAAGAGCGCGGCGGCGAATACGAGGAAAAACACCATCCGAGCTGCAATCATAGCGCCACTGCAACGCGCCATCCACCGTTGCGGCATGTAAGGCCCCGCGTGCAGATCCGGGGTGTCCAGGCGGCCCGCCCCTCTTACGGGCGGACTCCCGCCACATTCAGGCGCACCCGATACAAGCCTGTGCGTGCCGTGATGTACAGCGTTTGCTGATCGCGGTCGCCGAAAGCGCAATTGGCCGGAATCTCCGGCAGTTGGATGGTCCCCAGGTGTTTCCCCTCGGGCGAGAAGATCCACACGCCGCCCGGACCGGTGCAGTAGAGGTTGCCCTTCGTGTCCACCTTCATGCCGTCCGGCAGCCCGTCCGCGGCTTCCTTCGTCACGTCGTAGAACAGCTTGCCGTTGGCGATGCTGCCGTCCGGACGCACGTCGAACCGCATCCAGATCTTCCGGGCGGCATCCGAGTTGCCCACGTAGAGATACTTTTCGTCCGGGCTGAAGGCGATGCCGTTGGGGCGGCTGAGGTCCTTGTATAAGAGTTGCAGTTTGCCGTGCGCCAGGCGGTAGACGCCATTGAAACTCAGTTCTTTCTGCGGGTCGGCATCTTCTTTCGGCAGGCCGTAGGGAGGATCCGTGAAGTAAATGGAGCCGTCGGATTTGACCACGGCGTCATTGGGACTGTTGAGCCGCTTGCCTTCGTACTTGTCGGCCAGCACCACCGCCTTGCCGGTCCTCATATTCAGCCGTTCCACGCGGCGGTTGCCGTGCTCGCAGATGACCAGGTGCCCCCGCTTGTCCAGAGTCAGGCCGTTGGAGCCGATGAGCGCCCCGGCGGGGGCGCCGCTTCCGCTGAAGCCGCTGTGCTCTCGGAAGACCGTGAACTTGCCGCCCGGCGTCCACTTCCGGATGACGTTATTGGGGATATCGCTGAACAGCAGACAGGCCGAGTAGATCCAGCCCGCGTGGATCCACACCGGGCCTTCCACGAAGCCAAAGCCGCCGCCGAGCTTTTCGATCTTGGCGTCCTCCCAAATGACCTGGTCCAACTCCGGCGCGGCCTTGCTCACGTGGCCTTCGCTCTGCGCCGAAGCCAGCGCCACTCCCATCAAAAATAGAATGCCCACATTGCGTTGCATGCCGAGAATCATACAATCTAAGGCGCCGCGTTGTCAGTGACAAACCGCGAAACCTAGGTCTACTCCGCCCGTAGCGTCTCGACCGGATCTACTGCCGCCGCCCGGCGCGCAGGCAGATAACTGGCCAATACCGTAGCCGCAATCAGAACGACGGGCACGGTCATGTAGGTGAGCGGATCGACCGGGCTGATTCCAAACAGCACGGACTTCATCAGCCGCGTCAACCCGGCTGCGGCGGCCAATCCGGTCGCGGTGCCGGCGCCGGCGAGCGCCAGCCCATACCGCACGAATAGCCACCGCAAAGCGCCCGGCTCCGCCCCCAGCGCTACCCGGATCCCGATTTCGCGTGTCCGTTGCGATACAACGTACGAAATCACCCCGTAGATGCCGATCAAACCGAGCATCATCGCCATGCCGCCCGCGATTCCCAGCATCACAAGTGTGAAGGAAGTGGTCGCCAGCGATTCATCATAGATCTCCCGCATGGTGCGGACAGAGGCTAGCGGCAGACTGGCATTCCGCGACCACACTGCCTGTCTCACCTGGTTCAGAAAGCCTCCCGTACCCGCGCGCTCGCTTCGGATCACGAAAGTGACTGCGCGGGCGGCGATGGGAGGGCCGTTCGGGGCGAATTGGTTCCGCATCAGGACCGGCCAGTAGACGATCTCGGGCGCTTTTTCCTGAATCCCATTTTGCCGCACATCCTGAACTACGCCGATCACTTCCTGCCAAGGCGTGATCGACGCTTGACGGAGCCGTTTCCCGACCGCGGCGGAGGGAGTGCCCCAGAACTCGCGCGCCAGGTTCTCGGAAACCATCACCATCGGCCTGAGCCCGTAGATGTCAGTCCAGATGAATTCACGGCCGGCAGTCAGCCGGGCGCCCATCGTGTGCAGGAACCCGGGAGAAACATTCTCGAACCGCCGCAGGGGCGCAACGTCGCCTGGGTAGGTCTTGCCCTCCGGAAAGATATTGTCCCAGTTCGGCGGCTCCGCTTCCATAGGCGCCTCGCTCGCAAATCCAACAGACGTCACCCCGGGTATCGACTTCAGCTTGTCGGCCAGGTCGTGTTGGGTCCTGATCACAAGCTGGGGCTCCGGAATGAGCGAAGACGGAATCGAGATGCGCACGGTTTGAAGATGCTCCGCGCCGGTGAACCCCGGCTCCACAGTGCGCAAGACCCGCGCCGTGCGGATCATCAGCCCTGCGCTCACTAGCAGCACCAGCGCGATAGCCACTTGCGCAACCACCAGAACGTTGCGGGCGCGATGCCGCTCGCGGCTGACACTCGCTGTTCTGCCCGCGCTCCGCAGCGCTGCCGAAATTCGCGGGCCGGCGTACCGGAAGGCCGGGGCCAGTCCAAGAAACAGCCCCGACAACACCGAAAGCATCAGCGTAAACCCGAAGGTGCGTAGATCCACGGAGATTTCGTTCAAGCGCGGCAGATTGGCCGGGCCAATCGCCACGAGCAAGCGCAGGCCGGCATACGCGACCACCACACCGAGTGCGCCGCCCATCAGGCCGAGCATCACGCTTTCGACCAGCAGGCTGCGGACAATGCGTGCCAGCCCTGCACCCAACGCGGCTCGAAGAGCCAGTTCGCGTTGGCGCGCCTCCGCGCGGACCAACAGCAGATTCGTAACGTTGGCATAGGCCATGAGCATCACCAGCGCGATGGTCCCCATCACGATCCACAAGACGCTGCCGGCGTTCCCGACTACCTGCTGCTTCAACGGGCGAATCGTGGGCCGGATCCTCCAGTTCTCGTACCATCGGCCGTTCAAATTAGGTCCATTTGACCAGGTGTCCATCCAAACCGGTAACAGCCGCGCCAGGTCCGCATTCGCTTGCGCAATCGTGACGCCGGGTTTGAGCCTCCCGATGCCATGGAATCCGAAGCCCGCGAGGATCACCCGGCCTCGATCAAATGCCAGCGGCAGGATCAAATCGGGTTCTATCTTGACTATCCGGAAGCCTCGGGGCATGACACCCACGATTTGGCGTGGCCGGGAATTCACGGTGAGATTCCGCCCGATGACCGATCGGTCTCCTCCAAAATGACGCCGCCAGTACCCATAGCCGAGCATGACCGTGGAGGAACGCCCCGAGAAACTGTTAGGTTCCGAAGCTTGCGGAATCTGGTCAGCCGGCAGGAGCCAACGGCCGGCAGCCGGTGGAACCCCGAGCGCCTGCAGCACTCCGTCACTCACAGAAACGGTGCGAACCTGCTCCGGCTCGGCCAGGCCCGTAACATTCGCGGTTCCCGGAATCCAAACGCCGAGCGCCTGAAATGTTCGGTTCTGCTCGGCGTAGGTGAAATACATCGATGGCGAGAGAGCCAGTCCGTCGGCGGCATTCGCCAGTCCCGCCGCGCCCGGCGCATCTTGATGAAGGACGACTAGTTGCTCGGCCTTGGGATAGCGCAGAGGCCGCAGCAGCACGCTGTTCACCACGCTGAACACCGCGGCATTGGCGCCGATCCCAATGGCCAGCGTCAGCAGTGCGGCGGCGGTAAACATCGGACTGCGCGCCAGGATGCGCAGACCGTATCGCATGTCGCCCGCCAGCGCGTCCAGGAGCGTGATCGTGTTCATCCGGTAAATCTCCTCTCGAATCAGAGTCCGGTTACCAAGCTTCCTCAGCGCCTTCGCGCGCGCTTCGTCATACGGCAGGCCTCGGCCGACGTTTTCGTCAGTCTCGATCCGAAGGTAGAACTCCATCTCTTCGGATCGTTCCCGATCCCATTGCGCACGCCGCAAGAAGCGCCTCAAGCTCATCGGTCACTCCGTGGCCGGTTTCAGAATGCGGCCGATGGCGCGCACCACTTGTTCCCACCGCGTCGTCTGAACAGATAACTGTTTTCGCCCGGCGGGTGTCAGACGGTAGTACTTCGCTTTGCGGTTATTTTCCGAGGTGCCCCAGAACGAGGCAATCCAGCCGCGATCCTCCAATCGATGCAAGGCGGGATAGAGAGAACCATGTTCGATCTGCAGGACGTCCTCCGACCCTCGTTCGATGGCATGAGCGATGGTGTGTCCGTGGGCCGGGCCCAGAACCAGCGTCCGGAGGACCAGCATGTCCAGCGTTCCCTGGAGCATTTCGCTTTGCAGCGGCGACTCGCGTCTTGGCATTTTTTTCAGTATACTCGAGTCGATTATCGACTGGAAGATTCATCCACTTATGCTGCTAACCGTGCTTGATTCTCGAAACCTCTCAGAAGGCAATCTAGTGGAGGCCGCCTGGCGGCGTCGGAATCATGTAGGAGCCGGAGGAGTTTGGACGCCCTGACGGAAGGGCCTAATTCGCGGCTAATTCCCCGAGAAATCGCGCGTCCCCTTCGTCCATCACGCGGTAGGCCGCGCCGGCCACGCCGGGCATGACGTGGCCCAGCCAGTCCGCCGGATCCGACCAGATCACCCGGCGCGGAGCCATGGCCTTCACCATGTCCTCCAGGTCCCAGTGCAGCGCGAAGCCGGGCATCACCGCGTCGTGCAGGTTGCGCGTGAGCGGCGCTTCCAGGGCCGCGCGCAAGCTGTAGGGCGTGTGGTCCAGCCAGATCTTTTGCAGGCGCGCGTCCTGGGCCGCGGCCATCAGCAGCCAAATTCCCGCCACCCCGCGCGCCGCCGCCCGCAGGCCCGAGCGGTCCACGTCCTGCTGCGTCTGGAGCACGTCCAGGCCGTACAGGATATCCAGCGCGCGCATCCCCGGCAGGTTCCTGCCGATCAGCCAGGCGCGCGTGTTTTGCAGCCAGTTGCCGTTATAGCGCGGGTTGGGAGGCTCGGGCATGCCGCGCGGCTCGAGGTCCAGCACCACCGCGCCCTCCCGCGCCAGGCTCCCGGCCGCTTCCGCGCCCATCTCCACCAGCAGCACCCCCGGCCGGGGCTTCCGCCCGTAGGGCAGGTAGAGCCTGGCCGCCAGCGCCAGGCCCGGTTCTACGTCGATCTCGAGCTGCTGCACGCGGAAATCCAGCCCGGATTCCTGGTGCGTCACGTGAAAGGCCAGCGTGCGCTCGTGGGCGCGGCCGGAGAGCTTCCGTAGTTCCGCCAGCAGCTCCACCGGTGTGCCCGGCTTGCTGCGCGCGCGCAGACTCTCCAGGATCACCTGGTACATCTCGCGCCCTTCCACGTGCCCGCTTTCGGTGGCCAGCAGCTCGAAATCCGGCGCCATGTCCACCGGTTCTTCCCGGAAATTGCCCTTCCCGTCCTTCAGCCAGCGGATCATCCACTCGTAAATCGCCTCCCGAATTTCGAGCGGCGTGCCGTGCCCGCCGGGCCCCACCGCCCAGCGGATCTTATCCTCCGCTCCGAACAGCCGGTACCAGTCGAGCGATTCCTGGTAGGCGTACCGCGCACCTTCGATGGGGAAGAAATCTCCCACCGTGTTGCAGATCAGGTAGGGTTTGGGCGCGAACAGTTCGATATAGTCCATCACGTCCAGGCCGGAGGAGAGGAAGTCCGGGAAGCTCTGCTCGGAATCGCCCGTCGGCCCGGTGAATAACTTTCGCCAGGTATTGATGTAGCAGGCCGGCGCGGCCACTTTGATGCGCCCGTCCAGGGCCGAAATGTAGGCGGTGAGCGTGCCGCCACCCGAACAACCCGTGCAGCCGATCTTTTCGGTCTCCACCTCCGGCCGGCTCACCAGGTAATCCAGCGCGCGCTTGGCGTCCCAGATACGGTAGCGCGCGAAATTCTCGCCAGCCAGGATGGCTTGCGCGCCGGCCTGGAAATGCTGGTCCGTGGTGCCGCCCGCGAGCGACGCCTTCAGCCGGCGGTCGTATTGCTGGAAGCGTTCGCCCTGGCCCACCGGGTCGTAAGCCAGCACCACAAAGCCCTTCTCGGCGAGGTTCGCGGCCGTGCGCTGCGCCGCCGCCTTGCCCTGGTCCCAGTGGCCCATGGGGAACAGCACGCCCGGATAGCGCCCCGGCTGGTTGGGCCGGTACAGGTCGGCCGTGATGTAGAACTGCGGCAGGCTCTCGAAGATGACCTTCTCGATGGTGTACCGCGGCTTCCGGATGGCGCCGGTGACCTTGGCGTTGAGCGGCCCCTGGTAGTCCGGCAGCCCGCCGATCAGCTTCAGGATTTTTTCCCGCACTACGGCCTGCCGGCGGCGCGCCTCGTCCGGGCCGTGGATGGCGCGCACGGCCTCCTCGCGCCGGTCCAGTTGCTGTTGCGCGATGTGGTTCATCCACTGCAGGAAGGAATCCTCGGCGGCTGCCAGCGGCGCCGCCATCAGCAGGCAGAGGACGGGGAGATTTCGCATGATTCCAAAATTTTCTCTAAAATCTCCGGAATTTCAAAGACTGCTTGGTTTTCGAGCGCCGCGGCGTGGGCGCGGAAGCGGGCGTAGTTTTCCGGCCGCAGCAACTCCTCTACGGCGCGCGCGATGCCGCGGAAGTTCCGCAACACCAGGCCGACCTGCTGTTCCCGGATCCAGTCCGCGTTGTAGCGCTCCTGCGGCAGGGTCCAGGCGTTGCGCTCCACGATCACCGGCAGTTTCATGGCCAGCGCCTCGCTGATGCTTCCCGGACCCGGCTTGCCGATGAAGAAATCGGCCAGGCGCATGAAGTAGGGGACTTCTTTCGTGAAGCCTTCCACGTGCGTGGGCGCGCCGCGGCGCATGGCGCGCAGGTCCTCGGCCAGCTTCCGGTTGTGCCCGCAGATCAGGATCAACTGCGTGTCCAGCCGGCGGGCGATCTCGCGCATCACCGCCGAGCCCTCACCACCGAACAGCACCAGGCCGGTGGGCCGCTCCGGGGCCAGGCCCAGGCGGCGGCGCTCGGCGGCGCGGTCCACTTCCAGCGGCTCGTAAAACCGCGGATTCAGGATCATGCCGGAGGCGCGGAAAATGCGCTCCGCCGGGTGGCCCAGCCGCCGCGCCTGCTCCACGGCGCGCGCCGTGCCGCATATCAGAAACTGCTCCTGCCGCTCGATCCAGAAATGCGGCGGATAGTCCGCCAGGTCCGTGAGCACCGTCACCAGCGGCGTCCCCGGCCGTTCCCGCCGCAGGCTCTCTCCCAGCGCGCGGTTGAAGTTCGGCACCAGCGAGACCACCAGGTCCGGCCGGCTTTGCGCCCAGAACCGCCGCAGCAGCCGCACCTGCGCGGGGTGAAACATCCGGATCACCAGGTGCATGCCGCCGGCCAACTGCGGCGAGCCCAGCGTCCAGCCCCGTTTCAACATCAAATTGTAAAGGTCCTGTAACCGCAGGCCGGTGAGTTTGCGGAAGACGTCCAGCGAATCCAGCAGTTCCTGGAGATTCACCAGGCGCACCTCCCAGGGACGCCCTTGCCGCTCGATGACCGCGCGCAGCGCATGGGCCGCCGCCCGATGCCCCCCGCCGGCATCGAAGAAAATGAAGTCCAGCTTCTGCACTCCCTTCGATTTTGGCACGCGGGTGCACATCGGCCCCGGCAAATCAAGTTTCTTCACCAATGTTTTGCCGCGGTGTAACCGGTCCGTAGCCGGGGACGGGCTATAAGTGGGGCATGCGCTGCGACTTGCACGTGCACACGGTGCACTCCGGCCGGTGTACGGTGCCGCTGCTCAAGGCCGTCTGCCGCGAGAGCTACAACGCGCCGGAGGAGGTCTACGAGCGGCTGAAACGGCTGGGCATGGACCTGGTCACCATTACAGACCACGATTCCATCGACGCCGTGGAAGCGCTGCGCGGCCGGCCGGACTTCTTTCTGAGCGAAGAAGTCACCTGCCGCCTGCCCAGCGGAACCGAGATGCACGTTGGTGTCTACGATCTCAACGACCGGCAGCACGTCGAAATTCAGCGCCGGCGCGAGGACTTTCCCGCGCTGGCGGCCTACCTGCGCGGCGAGCGCCTGTTCTTCACCGCCAACCACATTTTTTCCAGCCTCACCGGGGCCCGCGCCCTGGAAGACTTCGATTGTTTCGAAGCCGCCTTCCCGGCCTTCGAGACGCGCAACAGCCTGATGCTGGCGGCCGCCAACGAGCGCGCCGCGGGCTTGGCCGGCTGGATGGGCAAAGGCCAGGTGGGCGGCAGCGATGCCCACGCCATGCCCTCCGTGGGCCGCGCCTGGACCGAGGTGCCCGGCGCCCGCGACAAGCACGAATTCCTGGCCGGCTTGCGGCGCGGCCTGGGCCGCGTCCACGGCGAGTGCGGCAACTACTGGAAACTCACGCGGGATGTGCTGCTGATCGGCGGCAGCATGGTGCGGGAGAATCCCGCCACGCTGCCGCTGGCGCCCCTGGCGCTGGCTGTCCCCCTGGTCACGCTGGCGAACTTTATACTGGAATCATGGTTCGCGCGCCGCTGGATGGGTAAGGTTCAGCACGCGCGGATGCGGAGGGGCGGCAGCCTCGCGGCCGGCCGAGCGCCGGTGCCGGAGGCCGCCGCATGACGCGGGCTCAAGCCATGCTGAGCTTCATCGCCACGCGGGATCACAAGCTGATGCGCCGGCTGAATCGCTGGCGCGCGCCCCGCTGGGTGCGCGTGTGGATGCTCTGCGCCACCCGCGGCGGCGACGGCTGGCTGTGGTACGCGATGGGCCTCGTCATCCTGCTGTTCGGCGGCCCCGACCGCTTTCTGGCCGCGGGGTCGGCCGCGCTGGCCGCTGGCGCCGGCATCGTCCTGTTTCTGTACTTAAAAAAACGCATCGGCCGCAAGCGCCCCTGCGCCCTCGAGCCGCATTGCTGGGCCACGCTGCTGCCGCCGGACCAGTTCTCGTTTCCCTCGGGCCACACCATCACGGCCTTCTCGGTGGCCGTGGCGCTGTGCGCGTTCTATCCCTCGCTGACCGTGGGCCTGTTGTTCTGCGCCGCCAGCATCGCGGTCTCCCGCGTGCTGCTGGGCATGCATTTCCTGAGCGACGTGCTGGCGGGTGCTGTGCTCGGAACGGCTCTGGGCTACACCTCCGCGCACCTGCTCGCCGCGCTGCTGTAGGCTACTTCAGAATCTCCTCGAAGAAGGACACCGCCCGCGGGTCGTTCGATTGTCCCAGCCAGAACATGGCCTGCTTCCGCACCGCCGGATTCCGGTTGGTTCTGGCCACCTGGATCAGCAGCGGCACGCCTTCGTCCCGCGGCATCTGGTGCAACGCGAAAACCGCGCGCTTCTTCACCTCGGTATCGGGATCGTTGGCGATGGCGTCCGTGATCGCCTGCTGCGCTTGCTTACCGGCCTTCTGGGCCAGCCAGAATAGCGCCTGGCCGCGCACCCGGGCGCTGGGGTCTTCCCGCGCCAGGCGGATCAACTCCGGCACGGACTCCGGTTCCCGGCTCACCGAAAGCGCGAAGATGGCGCGCTCGCGGATCCGTTCGCCGGCGTCCTGGTGCACGATGCGCCGCACTTCTTCGAACCCGTGCCGTCCGCGCGACGCGCCCAGCCAGAAGATCGCCTTCTCGCGCAGGCGTTCCGGCTGGCTGGCCGCCGCGAAGCGGTCCAGGGCCTGGTCGGCGGAGGGATCGGCGTGCTGCGCGATGGCCGTCACGGCTTCGCCGCTCAGCCGCTCCTCCCCGGCGGCGAACGAAGAGAGCAGCGCCACGCTTTCCGCCGGACGCGCGTCCTTCAGCCAATAAAGCGGCAGGCCGCCGGTGTCCAGCTCGCAATCCGCCGAAAACGCGCGGATCTTCTCCACCTGCTTCTGCGCCACCCGGAATAGGATTTGCACCTGCTCCGGCGGCTCCAGGCGCACCGGTCCGGGGGCGCGCACGCCCTGCGCCCAGTCACAGGTCTGATTCCGCCCGGCCACCGCCGGGACGGTGTACCCGATCCAGGCCGGCTGGGTCTGCAACAGGTTCCGGAATGCCGGCTCCAGCCCGCTCGCCGCGGAGCGCTCCTGCCGCGCCTGCCCGCAGAGGGAAGCGGCCGCCAGCGCGAAAGTCGTCAGACACGCGATGAGTCTCATTTCAGCAGCTCCATCAGGTAATCCGTAGCGTCCTTGTTGTTGCCCATGAGCGACAGCTTCTGCACGATCTCCTGCTTCTTTTTCGGATCGCTCTCCTTCCTTGCCAGATCCACCAGCGCCTTGGCGTTGCCTTGCATGAACAAGCCGTTCAGAATCGACCTGCGGACCTCGGGGGCGGTTTCGGAGGCGAAGAGCGACAGCAGCGCCGCGCCGGTTTTCGGTCCCATGATCCCGAGGCTGTGGATCGCGGCCCGCCGCAAGCGGGGATCCTTCTCCGTGCGGGCGACTTCCACCAGCTTGTCCGCGTTGCCGCCCACGAACATGGATTGCAGGATCTTTTCTTTTACCTCCACAGACGGCTCGGCCTGGTAGAGCTGCCACAGTTCCGCCTGCCCTCCCGAGATGCCCAGCGCGTGGATGGCATCCTTGCGCAGCGCGGGGTCCTTTTCGTTGCGGGCCAGGCCCAGCAGGTCCTGCCGGTCGCCCGCCACCAGGTAGGCCTGAAGCACCGCCCGCTTGACCCGCGCATCCGTGGACGAGGTATAGATCAGGCCCAGCAGCTTGCGATTTTCCGCGTTGCCCATCACGCCCAGATAGTTCACCGCTTTGAGCTGCAGGTCCGGATTCGAGCTCCCGCGGGCGATGCGCGTCAGGATCTCGCGCGCTTTGGGCGAGCTGCTTTGCGCCAGCACGAACAGGGCCCGCTCCTTCAGCCTGGGCGAGCCGGCGCTGTTCAGGATGCGCTCGAGCACCGGCAGGGCGCGCTCCGGGTCGCTGTTCAGCAGGCTGTTGACCGCCATGAGCTTGAGATCTTCATCCGGTTCGGCGTCCGGGTTCACCTTCTGCCCGGCGGCTTGGCGCACCTCGAGTTCCAGGGCTTTGGCGTCGTCCAGCCATTTGCTGGAGGCGTAGTTCTTGCGCAACTCGTCGATCGTGCCCAGCGCCTGTTCGCGCCGGCCGAGCTTGTTCAGCGCATAAGCCTTCCAGTAGAGCGCGCCGTCAGCCCGCGCGCCGCCCTCGGCGGCCACCGCGCTGAAGTCTGCCAGGGCTTCGTCCCAGCGCCGCGCGTCCAGGGCTTTCTGGCCCTGCTCATAACGCTGGTTGCCCGGTCCGCCGCCGCGCTGCGCCAGGAAGCCCAGATCCTGGCCCTCCATGGCCGGGGGGCCCGCGCAAGCCAGCACCAACAAAAACAGAAACGGTTTCATATGGTTACCCCTATAACTTCCTGGCTGCCGGATTTTGGGCCGCCCGATCTTCCTGGTTCTGCACCGTGGAGCCGATCACCCGCACCTTGAACAGAATCCCGTCGGCCCGGATGCGCTGCCGCAGACGTTCCAGGCCGGCGGGGGTGAGCTCGGAGGGTCCGCGGGCGACCTCCAGCAGGATGCGCTCCAACTCGTCCAGCACACCGGCCACGGCGGCATCGCCGGTGCGCGCGGCCGTCTGGCGGTAGAGCCGGTTCTCGCGGATCAGGTCGCTGGCGCGCTGCTGTTCCGCCGAAATATCCAGTTCGCGCCGCGGGTTGGCGTTGGCCAGTTCCACCAGTACCATCTGGGAGCGCTCCAGGTGGTCTCCCAGGGCCACCAGCAGGACGCGCTCGCGAACTTGCGGCGCACTGGCGGCCGCGCGCCCGGACCGCGGCGGTCCGGGGGAGAACCGCCCGGCCAAGAAAGCCCCCAGCATCAGCGCCGCTACGCCCGCGGCGGCCGCCCAGCGCCGCGCCGGCCAGCGCCAGGGGATCCAGGATCGCCGCGATCCCAGTCCCAGGCGCTCCCAGACCTGCCGGCCGTAGTTCTCCGCGCGCTCCGGAACCGGGAAACTTTCCACCACGTTGAGCACCCGCTGGAGGGCCGCATATTCCGCGCGGCAGGCCTCGCAGCCCGCCAGGTGCGTCTCCACCCCGCGCGCGTCGGGCGCTTCGCCGTAGTAGTACAGGATCAGGTCTTCTTCGGCCAGGTGATTCATCGCGCCGTCTCCACCAGCGGTTCCAGCGCGTGCCGCAGTTTCTGCACCGCGCGGAACACGCTGTGTTTGGCCGCCCCGGGCGCCACGCCCAGCAGACGGCCGATCTCCTCGATGGCCACGCCTTCGAAGTGCCGCAGCACGAAGGCGTGCCGTTCGTTGGGGCTCAGCTCGCGCATGGCCTCGGCCACGCGCTCGCCGATCTGCCCGCTCATGGCCATGCGGTCCGGCCCCGGATCCGCGGAAGCCAGCGACGCCAGCGCGTCCGGCTGGTTCCCGTCCGGGGAGGACGGCTGCGCGGCGCGCCGCTGCCGCGCCCGCACCACGTCCAACGCGCAATTCACCGTGATGCGGTAGAACCAGGTGGCGAAGCTGGCGCGGTGGTCGAAGCGGCCCAACTGCCGGTAGGCCCGCAGGAAGCTTTCCTGCACCACGTCTTCGGCGTCCTGCTGGTTTCCGGTCATACGGTAGGCCAGGCGGAAGGCGGGCCGGCTGTGGCGCTCCACGAGCACACGGAAGGCCTCCCGGTCTCCGGCCTGTGCCTGCTCGACAGCCATGACGTCCGTCAGTTCCATCCGGCTGTCTATTAGACTACGGGGCGCCCGCGCGGTTAGCCGGGCGGGCGGAGATTTTCCGGCAGTTGGATCGTAGCGTTTTCTGTGTAGCTACTTCACCGCAATGTTGGGAGTCTGCTGAAGCGGCACGCCGCCCAGGGTCATATAAAGCAGAGACAATCCGCCGAACGGGCCGTTGGGAACGACCACATTGAACTGATACAGCCCCACCAGCCCGGGCGCGAGACCCGCATAATTCACGTTCGCCGCTTGGTTCCCGAACTTCACCTGTAGCGGCAGGACCAGCGCATTATTCTGGCCGACCACTTGTCCCGGTGGAATCGCCGGCGTGACCGCGCCGAAGCCGACGCCATACAGCGTGATCGTGTCACCGCCCTGCGCGAGGCGCGAGTTCACTCCAGCGATGGCGCCCGGCGGAAGGTCGTAAGCGCCGTCGGGAAACGTTGCCGCCACGTACCCGATGCCTTTATCCTTAAATGCGGACGGCACCAGCAGGCCCGGCTCCTGCGGATTCACCGTGACCGTAAATGCCGCGCTGGTCCCGTACGGAGTCTTCACGACCACCTGCTGCGGACCCGTCCCGATGCCGCCCGGGGCCAGCACGTTCACCTGCCCCGGGCTGATATAGTCCACGTACGCGGGCTGGCCGCCGATCGTCACCGACGTGTTGTCCAGCATCGTGGGTGCGGCCGCGCCGTTGAAATCGTTTCCCGTCCACAGCCGCGAGTTCGACGCCAGGTACGAACCGTAGATCTCGACCCATCCGCCGATCGCTATCTGGCTGAATCCGCCGAACGCGCTGGCGCTGATCACACCCGAGGCGGCAATCGACGGGCCTGGAAACACCTGCTGGCCCGTGGCGGTCAGCATCCGAACCTTCGCGCTGTACGGTGAAAGCGAGCGTTCGCCGATGAACACGTTGCCATCCGGCGCCACCGCCACACCCTGCGGCCCACCCACACCCGCGCTGAGCGCCGCGCCGCCATCGCCCGACGAGTTCGAGCTGCCGTTGCCCGCGACGGTCACGATGCGGCCATCCGGCGTCACCAGGCGTATCCGGTTGTTCTGCTGATCGGCAATGTAGAGGTTGCCGGCGCGATCCGTTGCCAGCTTTACCGGGAAGTACAGGCCCGCGAGATTGCCGGGCCCGCCATCGCCTGAATACACTTGCGGCCGCCCTCCTGCGACGGTGCCGATGATCCCGTCCGGCGTCACCTTGCGGACCGTGGAGTGCAGCCGGTCGGCGATGAAAAGGTTGCCGGCCGAGTCCACCGCGACCCCAGCCGGCTCCCCGATCACCGCGGCCGTGGCCTGTCCGCCATCGCCCGTGAAGCCGGTCGAGTCGGACGATTTTCCGTTGCCGGCGACGGTCGTGATCGTCCCATCCGGCGCGACGCGGCGCACGCGGCTGTTGCCCGTGTCGGCGATGTAGACGTTGCCCGCCGGATCGACCGCCACGTCCGCGGGCGATGCCAAAGTGGCGCTCAACGCCGGACCATTGTCGCCGAGAATTCCGTTTGTGGAGCCCGGGCCGGCAAACGTGTTGATCGTGCCGTCCGTGCCAATTTTACGGATGCGATTGTGGCCCGAGTCCGCGATGTATACGTTGCCTGCCGAATCGACGGCCACCCCCGAGGCCAAGGAGAGCGTGGCTTTCGTCGCCGGACCGGCGTCCCCCAGCGTCACGCCGCCAGAACCTGGGCCCGCAACGGTGGAAACATTACCGGAAGTATCCATTTTCAGCACCAGTCCGTCGGCGGCGATAAAGAGGTTGCCAGCCGAATCGGTCGCCATGCCGAACGGCGCCGCGGGCATCACGATCGAAGATCCCTTACCTGTCACGGGCGCGCTGGTGGAGCAGCACGCGCCGGTTCCGATTGCGGTGGAGATGTTATAGCCAGGCACTTGCCCAGCTACGGAAAGCGGCAGCAGTAGGGCGATAAGTGAGCCCAAGACAAATAGCCGATTGCACATAGCAACGCCCTCCAAGTCCCCGTCGTAAAGAGCCTACCATTCGGCCTCGCGCCGCCGCAAACGGGATATGTGGAGCCTGGAGACCATCTATTCTCCTGATACTCGGAGATCTTCCAGCGAACCTAACTGGGACTAAAACCGGGACTACAATCGAAGGTGAGTCGGAGCGCTACTTACCAGACTAAAATCGGCTACTTGCTTACAGCGCTTTGGACGGAGGACATCGTGAGCCGGGCGCTCTGTCGGAAACTCTACACTGGCGTATTCGCGACCCTGTGAACCCAGCCAGCCCAGGGGCGGGCTAACGTTGGATGCGCGTGGAGCCGCCTTTGGCGAAGGCTCGCACCTGGTCTGCGGTAGCCATGGTGTCGCCGGGGAAGGTGGTGAGCAGCGCGCCGTGGGCCCAGCCCAGCTTGACCGCCTGCTCCGGCTCTTCGCCGGTCAGCAGGCCGTAGAAGAAGCCGTCGCCGCCGCCCACTTGGTCGAGCACGTCCAACTCGGCGGTCGGCGAGACGTAGGTCTGGCCGTCGATCCAGGCGACCGCGACCCAGCTATGCCGGTTGGTCGAGTGCACTTCGCGCAGGGTGGTGGCCACCACCTTGACCTGCGGATGCTTCTTCACCACCTGTTCGATTATGGCGAAAGACGCGCTGGGATCGAGTTTGGACTTGGCGGCGCGGTTAGCCCGGTGGGTGGGGATTTGGAATGAGGGCAGGATACCGCTGGATGCGTGTGGAGCCGCCCTTGGCGAAGGTTATGGCTGGTGTGGTAAGCCCTCGGCCTCCCATATTCCTGCTGTTCCTGTACTGCAAATACATCGGCAAGCAAGAGCCTCTGGCGCCGGTTCGAGGCCTACTTGGACAAGGTGTTCGACTTCTCTCAACGGGCACAGGTACTGCCGGAAGGTCGTCAGTTTCCCACCCATCCCTGGCAGAATGTGTTTGAGGCCGTCTTCCTGGGAGCCGCCGTGCGGATTCCAGCCTGTTGCAGATCGAAGCTGAGTGCTGCCGTGCAATTCTGGCCAGGCGGATCGGGCCGATCAGTGACGACACCATCGGCTACGCGGCCGAACTTGTAAAGCCACGGGCTGTTATCATATGATTTCGTGCGGGTTTCGAACCCAAGGAGTCAATACATGAGCCAACCCTGGAAGACCGATCAATGGTTCACCAGCCCGTGGAATTTTGCCCCGGAAGTTCGGGAATCGTTGCATTTCCCCGAGAAAATTCGCATTCATGACGTGACGCTGCGCGACGGCGAGCAGCAGACTGGAATCGTATTCCGCAGGCAGGAGAAGGTGGCCATCGCCAGGAAACTGGCGGAGGCCGGAGTGCACCGCATCGAGGCCGGCATGCCCGCGGTCTCCGCCGAGGATGAGGCGGCCATCAAAGACATCGTGGCGCTGGGCCTGCCCGCGGAGATCTTTTCGTTCGCGCGCTGCATGCCCGCAGACGTGAAACTGGCAAAGGAGTGCGGCGTCAAGGGCATCATCACCGAGATCCCCTCGAGCGACCACATCATCAAGAATGCCTACGGCAAGGACATGGACTGGGCCATGAAGTCGTCAGTGGAGACCACCCTGGCGGCCAAGGAAGCCGGCCTGTACACCGTGTTCTTCACCATCGACAGTACGCGCTCGGAGTTGAACCGCCTGATGGACCTGATCGAGAAAGTGGCCACCGAAGGTCACATGGACGCCATGACCCTGGCGGACTCTTTCGGCGGATGCACGCCGCAGGCGATTTCCTTTGTGATCGGCAAGCTGCGGGAGCGGTTCCACGTGCCCATCGAAATCCACTGCCATGAGGATTTCGGCCTGGGCGTGGCTAACACGGTCGCCGCGCTGGCCGCCGGTGCTTCGGTGGCCCACGTCACGATTTCCGCCACCGGCGAGCGCGCCGGCAACGTCCCGCTGGAAGACACCGTGATGGCGCTGCGCACCATGTACGGCGTGGATATGGGGATCCGCACCGAGAAGCTCTACGAGCTCTCCAAGCTGGTGCAACAGCTCGCCGGCTTCGAAGTGCCGCCCAATCGGCCCATCGTGGGCGATTCGCTGTATTACATCGAATCCGGCATCGTCAGCATGTTCCATCGCCGCTGCCGGAAGGTCGAGCCGCTCGAATACATCCCCTTCGCGCCGGAGATGGTGGGGCGGCCGGGAGTGGACATCGCGCTGGGCAAGGGCAGCGGCCTGGCGAATATCGAAGAGCACCTGGAACGCCGCGGCATCCAGGCCACCCCGGAGCAGGCCAACGACATCCTGGCCCGCGTCAAGCAGTTTTCCATCGAGCACAAGCGCCTGCTCACGGGCGCGGAATTCGAGACCATCATGAATTCCGTTCTGACCCCGGCCGGCGCCGCTGTCAAGTAATCTTCGATTCCCATGCTTCGCACTCTGGACGAAGTGGTGGAGGCCGCGCGCGTCCGCGGCCCCGCCACCATTGCCGTGGCCGCGGGCCACGACCCCGACGTGATCGCCGCCCTGAAGGAGGCGCAGGAGATGCGCCTGGCTTCGGGTCTGTTTGTGGGCAACGCCGAAAAGATCCGCGCCATGGCGCGCGAGATCGGCTTCTCCATCCCGGACGCCCAGATCTTCAACGAGCCGGACGACTCGCGCGCCGCGCGGGAAGCCATCGCCCTGGTGCGCGAGGGCCGCGCCGATCTGCTGATGAAGGGCAAGATCTCGACCGCCACGCTGGCCCGCGCGGTGCTCGACCGCGAAGCCGGACTGCGCACCAACCGCCTGCTCAGCCAGGTGATCGTCTTTCAGGTGCCGGGCATCGACCGGCTCATGCTGATGACCGACGCGGCCATCAACATTGCGCCTTCGCTGGATCAGAAGGCGGAACTGATCCGCAACTGCATGCAAGTGGCCGGTGCCATCGGCATCGAGAAACCGAACGTGGCGGCGCTTTGTGCGCTGGAGTTCGTGAATCCCGAGATGCCCGCTACCCTGGACGCCGCCGCGCTGGCCGCCATGAACCGCCGCGGGCAGCTCTCCAACTGTTACGTGGAAGGCCCCATCGCGCTGGACGTGCCTTTGAGCCGGTTCGCGGCGGAACGCAAAGGCATCCTCAGCCCGATCGTGGAAAACACGGATATCTTTCTGGCGCCGGATATCGAGGCAGCCAATATCCTGTACCGGGCGATTCTCTACTTCGCGAAAGGAGAGTCTGGTGGCATCGTGGTGGGCCCGCGTGTGCCGCTGATTCTGCTCTCCCGCGCGGAAACACCGGAAACGAAGATCCGCTCGATCGCCTTGGGAATGCTGCTGGTGAAATAACCCGCCGGTGTGCTACCAGTCTCGCCGGCCGCCGCCGCCACCCGGCCCCTGCGAGCGGCGTTCCCGGCCCCCGCCGCCACCCGGAGCCCGGCGGCCGCCTCCGCCGCCGCCTTCGCGCATCGGACGAGCCTCGTTGACCACCAGGGTGCGGCCCATCATGGCTTTGCCGTTGCATGCCTGAATGGCGCGGTCCAGATCGGAGTCCGGGATTTCCACAAAACCGAAGCCGCGGGCTTCACCCGAATACCGGTCCCGCATGAGAGTCACACTCTCCACGCCGACACCTGCCTGAGTGAACCAATCCTGCAGGTCCGCTTCGCTCGCCTGATAGGGAAGATTCCCCACGTAGAGCTTTTTCACGACGATCTCCTTCTGCTCGCAGGGAACTACTGAACTGCGAGTGGTGGGCTGAAGAGCGGGGATTCTAACGGCGGGCTTGCGGAAACACGCGACACCGAGACTCGGGCACTCCAGCTTACTACGCTCTTCATATTGGATCAAAAAAAGAGTGGGAGTCAAGGGAGCCGGAGGAAGGCCCAGCCGAGGCGGGTGCCGGCGCGGAATCGCGGCGAAATGGCCGGCCGCGTCGGCCTCCTGCCCGCGCCGGGCCTAGCAGCCCCGCGGCGTGGGGCGGCGGCCCGGCGCGGCGGAACCTTAGAAGCCTCCCGTGAAGGCGGCCGCCATCGGTGCGTGCCGACGGCCCTGGAAGCGGCCTTGCGGCCCGGCGCCGCCCGGGCCGAATCCCGGACCGAAGCCGGGACCCATCCCCGGCCCACCGCTCGGCGGCGTGACCAGCAGCAGTCCCTCCGCCTGGCGGACAGCGGGCGCCAGGCTCGCGGCGCTCTGCAGAGCCTGCAGCTTGGTCTGCTGATCGGTGGTGAGCACCGCCACCGCCTGGGTGTGGTAGGTGCTCTGTTGCTGGCTGAGCTGTTTTTGCAGATTGACGATATCCACCAGCAGGTTGCCCATTGTGGTGGCGTCCGTGCTGCCGTTCTGCATCTGCTGCGCCAGAGTGTTCTGCTTCTGCATGATCTGCTGCCGCAGCGAAGAAAGCGCCTGCGATTCCTGCTGGCGGATGCTCTGCAGGGACTGAATCTGCGCGTCGGTCAGTGAAAGATAGGTCTTGACCTGGTCGGTGGGCGGCGTGGGAGCGGTGACGTTTTGCGCCAGGGCGGCGCTCACGCACGCGGCGGCCAGGAACAGTTGCCGTGTCGTCATGTGGAGTCTCCTAATCAAACGTGCGGCCTCGAAACCTTGGCCGCTACTGCTAGAAACGCGGTGCGCCGCCGCTGGGTTGGTAAAGCTTCCGCAAAATCGATTTAACACTCTTAACAGACTTTAGCCGGGACTTTACATGCCGCGGACCGCGGCGCGCGTCTATCCAACAGACGGATAATCGGTTGTATATGCGCACGGGCTGGCACAGCGCGGGCATCCCGCTGGCGGCGATGGCCGCTGCGGTAGTCCTGCTGCCTGTGCTGGCGGCCTTGCAGTACCGGTGGATCGGGCAGGTCAGCCAAGCCGAGCGGGAGCATTTGCAGGCTGATCTGAGCCTCTCGGCGGCGCGCTTTAACGAGGATTTCCGCCGCACCCTCACGCGCTCTCTGTTCGCTTTGGAACGCCGTGCGGCGCAGAGTCCGGAAGACCAGGAACCGCCGGACGAGAACGAATTTCCGGCGCGCTTCGACGCGCCCGGCAGTGAGTCCCCGGACACGCGGATCTTTCGCGAATTTTATCTGGCGCAGGGGGAGGAACTGAGGCGCTGGAATGCCCAGGCAGGCCGCCTGGACCCGGCTGCCTGGCCGCCGGCGTTCGCGGCCTTGCGGGAGCGGCTGGCCGGCCGGCCTCGCGGCCGTGGCGCGCCGGGCCTGCTGCTGGAAGAGGACATTCCTGCGGTGATCCTGCCGCGCGGTCCCCTTCGCCCGGCGCCGCCGCAGGCTTTCGCCAGGCCCGTCCCGCCCACGCTGTTGATCGGCGTGCTCGACCTGGATTATCTCCGCACCCGCTTGGCGCCGGAACTGGTTCAGAGGCATTTCGCGCGCACCGGCGAGCTGGAGTATCAGGTGGAGATCGTCGGCCGGCACGCTCCCCGGCGGGTGATCTACGCCTCGGCCGCGGGCTTGCCCGCGGATTTTGTGGGGCAAGCCGACATCCTGCGCGACCTGCTGGATACACGTCCGGAGCGCGGCCCGCGGCCCGGGCCGGGACCGCCGCCGCCCGGATTTGCTCCACCTCCGCCGCGGGAGGGCGAAGCCTCCGGCTGGCAGTTAGCCGTGCGGCACCGGCTGGGCTCGCTCGAAACCGTAGTCGCCCAGACCCGCCGGCGCAATCTCGCGGTCAGCTTCGCCATTCTCCTGCTGCTGGGCGCCGGGATGGTCATGCTGGCCATCTCGACGCGCCGCGCCCAGCACCTGGCAAGGCAGCAGATGCAGTTCGTCGCCGGCGTATCTCATGAACTGCGCACCCCCCTGGCGGTGATCTGCTCGGCGGGCGACAATCTGGCCGACGGCCTGGTGGCGGGTGAAAGCCAGGTGCGCCGCTACGGGGCCGTCGTCCGCGATCAGGGCCGGCGCCTCGCGGAGATGGTGGAAGACACGCTCGGCTTCGCCGGCATTCAGGCTGGGCGCATGCACTTCGAGTTTCAGCGCGTCGAGGCGCGGACCCTGATCGAGCAAGCCATGGCCGACTGCCGGCCCGACCTCGCCGCGAGCGGCTGCGAAGTGGAGATCCACATCGAGCCTGCACTGCCGCCGGTGCTGGGCGACGCAACGCGCCTCACTCAATGTCTGCGCAACCTGTTGAGCAACGCCATCAAGTATGGCCGCGACAACCGTTGGGTGGGAGTGCGGGCCGTGCGGACGGGCCGCCCCGATCGCGGCGCGGCGGTCCGCGTCAGCGTGGAGGATCGCGGGCCGGGCATCGAGCGGGCGGACCTGGCGCATATCTTCGAGCCTTTCTACCGCGGCCGCAACGGCGTGGCGGCGCAGATTCGCGGTGCCGGGCTGGGGCTCAGCTTGGTGAAGCATATCGTAGAGGCGCATGGGGGCACCGTGGAGGTGGAGAGCACGCCTGGCAAGGGCACCCGCTTCGATCTCTATCTGCCTGCGGCTTCCACGGGGGGAGCGGCCGGACCGGCATGAACACCGATTCGCCCGTTGAGACACGCATTCTGCTCATCGAGGACGAGGAGGGGCTCGTGATGACCCTCACCGACCGCTTGCGCAACGAAGGCTATACCGTCGAGAGCGCCCAGGATGGAGAGAACGGACTGGCGCGCGCCTGCGCCGAGCCTTTCGACCTGATTATCTTGGACGTCATGCTGCCGCGAAAAAGCGGCTTCGAAGTCTGCCGCAAGCTCCGGTACGCCGGCATCGAGGTGCCGGTGCTGATGCTGACCGCGCGCAGCCAAGTAGTGGACAAGGTGGTGGGCCTCCAGATCGGCGCGGACGATTATCTCACCAAGCCCTTCGACATGATGGAGCTGCTGGCGCGGCTGGAGGCTTTGCGGCGCCGCGCGCCTCGGGCGGCGGCGAAAGCGACATCTGTTTATCAGTTCGGTGCGGTGCACGTGGATTTCCGTGGCGCCGCCGTAGCCCGCGCCGGGCAACCCGTGGTGCTGACCGCGCGCGAATACCAGCTCCTGCGCTACCTCATCGAACACCGCGGCGAGATTCTCTCCCGGGAGCGGCTTCTGGCCGATGTGTGGGGCTATGAGGCCATGCCTTCCACACGCACCGTGGATGTGCACATGGCCTGGCTGCGCCAGAAGCTCGAAGCCAACCCGCGCTTCCCGGAGTTTATCCTTACGGTGCGCGGCCTGGGCTACAAGTTCGCTGGATGAACGCCCCTCAGGCGAACACCTGCGCGCGGAACACCGACAGGCGCGCTTCGGGCGCCTGCCAAGCTTTGGGTCCCAAGCCAGCCTTGCGGGAGAGCGCCTCCAGGAATTGTTCCGCAGCCCATCCGCGGCCGGCAGCCACTTGCGGCAGCAGGAGGGACGAATGCTCCCCCACGCGCAGGTAGGCTCCGTGCCGGTTCACGCAGAAACCGGAGGCGTCTCGCAGCTTCCGCATGGGCGAGAGTACCGAGATTTCCACCCGGATCTCCCCCTCGACTCCCAGCACGGAAGGAAAACGCGGGTCGTCCAGCGCCGCGGCTAGGGTCATCTCCGGCACGGCCTGTGCCAGAGGCAGGCGCTCTCCGGGCGTGCCCACGCAGCCCAGTAGGCGGCCGTCCTGGTGCAGGGATACGAACACCGCGGCCTTGCGCGTGAGGCCGGGGGTGATCCGCGGCGGCGGCACCGGCTGGCGCTCCGAGGTTTCGCACAACCGCTGTAAGGTATTCCGCGCGCTGGCGAGCAGCAGATCCCGATCCTCCGCGCCCAGCTCGAAGGCGCCGGCTGGAAAGTAGCCTAGCGCCGCATAGCTGACCGAGTTGCGGTAGTCGTCCAGGATGTCGCCGGACGTCTGGTAGTCCAGGGCCTCCTGAAAGATCTCCTCGCCCGCCAGAAGGCGCACCGTCTCCAGCCACAGGGCGATGGGGGCGCGCCCGCACAAGGTCGCTCCGGTCTCGTCCAGGAATTCAAGAAACAGCGCCGCGTCCAGGCTGCCGGTGTTCTCCATGGCGTCGCTATCCAGCACGCGCAGGCGGTCCGGCGTGAATTCGTCACACGGGAACGGCCGGTAGTAGAACTCCGGCCCGTAATGCGTGAAATCTGAGCTGACCAGAAACACGGCTCCACCGGCAGCCAGTTCCGCCAGCGTCCGGGCCGCGTCCAGGCGCCCGGCATCGTCGATGTGCCCCACGTACAGCGGCGTCACCGGCACGTTAGCTGCGGCATGCTGCAGCAGGGGTAGCTGAATCTCCACCGAGTGGTCGCAGACGCGGCTCTCCGCCACCAGGTGAAAAGGCGGTGACGCACAAAGCTTCTCCACCACACCCCGGTCCACGGGCACCTCTCCGAGCGGGGTCTCGATGCTGCCGATGTCCGGGACGGCGATCCCGGCGTGTCCCATGCGGTGCGAGAAGCCCAGCACCACGATGCGCGCGGGCGGCTGCTCCCGCAGATGACGGTAAGCCGCTGCGGCGACCGTGCCGGAGTACATCAGCCCGGCATGCGGAACCACGAAACCGGCCGCGCGGGGGAGCACCCAGGGCCCGAGGCGCCGCTCGGAATTGGCGAAGACTTCCTCGAGCAGGGCCGTCAGCTCAGCGGGCCGCTGCGGATACCATTGCCCACTGAATGGCGAAATGTGGACCCCGGGCATACTCACCCACAGCGATTATGCACCCAGAGCTCCGCGTCGCGGCTGGCATGCGGAATCTCCGCGTGCCAGACTCCGGGGATCACCGTGCCGCAGTCCGGGCAACGCCCGTCCGCGGCGATCCGGTTGCGTCCCACGCGGAAACCATATCGTTGGACCAGCACTCTACCGCAGCCCGGGCAGCGGGTGTCTTCCAGGCCCGCGAGTTCCCCTGGCAGGTTGCCGGCATACACGAAGCGCAACCCCGCATCCCGCCCGATCTCCGCGGCGCGCTTCAGCGTCCGGGCGGGCGTATGCGGCGCCGCCAGCATCTTATAATCCTGGTGAAAAGCCGTGACGTGCCACGGAATATCGAGTGAAATGCCGGCCAGGAAGCGGGCGATGGCCTGCAGTTCCTGCGGGGAGTCGTTGAAGCCCGGCACCACCAGGGTGACCACCTCCAGCCAGAACCCCATGCGATGAATCCGCGCGATCGAATCCAGGATGGGAGCCAGGCGTCCGCCGAGTTCGTGATACCGGCGGTCGTCGAAACTCTTCAGGTCCACTTTGTACAGGTCCACCCAGGGCCGCAGATATTCGAGCACCTGTGGCGTGGCGTTCCCATTCGAGACATAGCCGGTCAGCAGGCCGGCGTTGCGCGCTTCTTTGAACACCGCCACGGCCCACTCGCTGGTGATTAGCGGCTCGTTGTAGGTACTGATCACCACGCGGACGCGTTGTTCGAGCGCCAGGCGCACAAGCTGGCGCGGCTCGGCGGGGATGAAATCGAGTGACGAACGGAAATCGCGCAGCGCCTGCGAAGTGACCCAGTTCTGGCAGTAGGCGCAGTGCAGATCGCAGCCCAGCATGCCAAAGCTCAGCGTCTGCGCGCCGGGCAGAACGTGGAAAAAGGGTTTCTTCTCGATGGGATCGGCTTGCACGCCCTGCACGTAACCGTAAGGCACGTACAGCTTGCCGCCGCGGTTAAAGCGTACCTTGCAGACACCCGCGAATCCGGAGGGGATGGGACAGTGGTGGCCGCAGGCGTAGCAGCGAATACGGTTCCCCTCGATCCGCTCGTAAAGCTCCCCTTCGCGGGTGCGAGCCGCCAATTCTTGGGCCAGTGTGGCCATGGAAGCGCAACGCCCACCACCATTGTAGTCCCGTTGCGGGCCTCTGGAGACCGGATCAGTCCAGCCCCAGAGCGGCCAGGATGCCGTCGATATCGGCCCCGCGCACGTGAATTTCGAGCTTCATCTGGTCCGGATGCGGGCGCTCGTCGAAGGCCTGAAACAAAGCCATCTTGGCGATCGCGTAGCGCTCGGTGGAGTTGAGCGTGCGGGCGTGGTTACCCTCCCAATCCTGCAAGCACGCCGCTCCCAGGAACACGGAGACGGGCATGGACGTCTTGCGGTCTGCCGATACATCGAAGACGTATTCCACACCCGAGTCGCGGGCTCGCTCGAAGGGCCTGTGCCCCTCGTAGTAGTACTGATATACGTAGCCGCTTTGCGCCGAATAGGTTTTCAGGCGGCGCACCGCGGGAGCGCCGGTCAGGGGTACGGCTTTACGTGAAAACCATCGTCGGAACACAGGGTTTTGGTTTGGTCCACGGCCTCTCAGGGCCCTAGGTTGTTTCGTAACAGTACCCATTATGCGAGTACTTTTTGACCATTGACAAGGCGCGCCCTGCGGGAGCAGACTGAAGGTGGAATCGGGTTCCACACGGTTCCGCACCTGAAGCAAAACAATCCGGTTCGGCTGACCGAATCGGGAGGAGGTGACGATAGAACCGGGCCAGAAAAGAGGGCGGCAGGACTCGGGTCTAACGGACAGGCAGTAGAAGAACCGCAGAACGGCTGGATCAGGCGTCTTATTGGTGGACGCCAGCGCTCGTGCGCCGATCAGAGAGCCGGTCACTCAGTTCTTCAGTCCCTCGTCCAGAGTCCGCCGCCTTTTCGTGTCTCGGACGTCCCTCCTGTTCTCGGTACCGCCTCCCCCGTAGGCGGACCGGTTTCCTACCTTCCCCGCTGCGTTCCCGTGTAAACTGGTGTGAGCTTTCCTTTGTCTATGCCACCCACTGTTCCCCGGGAAATTGTCAGCGCCCATAGTCCGGACTCTGATGACGCGTTCATGTTTTACGGGCTCGCAACCAAAAAGGTCCGCTCTGCGAAGGTGACCTTCCGCCATGTGCTGGAAGACATCGAATCCCTGAACCGCAAGGCTATGAATGGGCTTTATGATCTTTCGGCGATCTCTTATCACGCCTATCCCTACGTGGCCGACAAGTATGTGCTCATGGCCAGCGGATCCAGCATCGGCGACGGCTATGGCCCCATGGTCGTCTCCAACCGGCCTATGGAAACCGACGACCTCAAGGGCAGGAAGATCGCGATTCCCGGTACCATGACCTCCGCCTACCTCACGCTGAAGCTGTTTCAGCCGGATTTCCAGCCGGTGGTCGCGCCATTCGACAAGATCCTGGACGCCGTGCGCGAGCGCTCCGCGGATGCCGGACTGATCATCCATGAAGCGCAATTGACCTACGACCGCGAAGGGTTCCATCGCATCATCGACTTGGGAAAGTGGTGGAAGACCACGCACGGGCTGCCACTCCCGCTGGGAGGCAACGTGCTGCTGCGTTCGCTGCCCCCGGATATTCAAAGCGAGTGCTGCCGCCTGATGCGCGAAAGCATCCAATATGCCCTCGACAACCACGACGAGGCGCTTACCTATGCCATGCAGTTCGCCCGCGATATGGAGCAGCGCCTGGCGGAGAAGTTCGTGGGCATGTACGTCAACCACTACACCGTGGACGCGGGTGACCGCGTACCGGCTGCCGTACAGAAGTTGCTGGACCTCGGCCATGAGGCAGGCATCATCCCCCGCCGCGTCCAGGTGGAGTTCGTCCGCTAGACCTGCGTGAGCAAGCTCTTGCAGCGCCCGGCCTGCGCTACAGTAGGAGTATGCGTGCGCGGCGAGCGGCCACTGTCAGCGTTTTCCTGGTTCTGGTTGTGGCGGCTCAGGAAGCCCTTCGCCCCAAGGACGTCCGCGAGATCGCCAAAGCCGGCTCCACGGCGATCCCCAAACTCCAGGCGCTGTTGAAGAACCCGGATCTGGATATCCGCCTGGAAGCCGTCAAGCAGATCGTTCAGATCGGCACCCAATACAGCCTGGACCCGCTGATCCAGGCCACCACAGACAACGATCCGGAAGTGCAGATCCGTGCCACAGACGGGCTGGTGAACTTCTATTATCCGGATTACGTGCGCACCGGCCTCACCGCCTCGCTGCGGCGCGTGGGTTCGAGCATTAAGGGGAAGTTCTCCGATACCAACGACCAGATCATTCCGGCCTTTGTCCAGGTGCGCCCGGACGTCATCGCGGCCCTGGGAAAACTCGCACGCGGCGGCGGCGACATGGAAGTGCGCGCCAACGCCGCCCGCGCGATCGGTGTGCTGCGCGGCCAGGGCGCCGTGGACGACCTGGTGGCCGCCCTGCACTCCAAAGACACCGACGTCATCTATCAGTCTCTGATCGCCTTGCAGAAGATCCGCGACAAGTCCGCCGCGCCGCGAATCACCTTCCTCCTGCGCGACCTCGACTCCAAGGTCCAGATCGCGGCCATTGAAACTGAGGGATTGCTACAGAATCACGAGGCGCTGCCAAACCTGATCGAAGTGCTCAACCGGGCCGGGGACAAGAACGTTCGCCGCAAAGCGCTCACGGCCATCGCTATGCTCCCGGAGGAGAAGAACCGGGAACTCTACGCGCGGTATCTGCGCGATAAAGACGACCAGATGCGCGCCGCGGCCGCCGAAGGCTACGCCCGCCTGCGGAATTCCGCCGACCTGCCGATGATCGACAAAGCCTATCAGGACGAGGGCAAGACGCAACCGCGCATGTCCCTGGCCTTCGCCCTGGTCATGCTGGGCCGCACCGAACTGTCCGAAATGAGCCCCTTGCAATACCTGGTGAACCAACTGAACTCCTCGGCCTATCATGGCATCGCGCTGCCGTTTCTGGTGGAACTGGCGCGCAACGCCACCGTGCGCGGGGAGCTTTACAAGCCTCTGCTGAATGGCACTAAGGACGAAAAGATGAACCTGGCGGAGGTGATGGCGCGGAGCGGAGACAAAGAGAGCGTCGCTCCTCTCCAGAAGCTGAGTAATGACCCGGATGAGGATGTAGCCAGAGCGGGGCTGCGGGCGCTGCGCATCTTGCAGGCCCGCCTGTAAAAGAGAACTACTTCGCCTTCTTCTGCTTCTGCTGGCCGACGCGGACCTTGAAGTGCAGCACCTTGGATTCCTGGAAGGCCTTGTGGTCGTGGCGGGCCACGGCATCGGCCAGATAGGCATCCACATCGGTGTCCTTCGGCAGGACAGCCATCAACGTGAAACTCTCGTTGCAGGTCGGGCAGAAGGGCCGGAACCGCTTCACATTCGGAATTGCCATAACCTTTTAGTTTATCAAAAACGCTCCGCCGCGCGGGTCAGGAAACGGCGTTCAGGAGATGGCGCTCCGGAGGGCTTCCTCGATGCGCGGGTATCGAAATCCGAACCCCGCGGCCTCCGCGGCCCGCGGCAGCACCCGCTGGCTGGCAAGCATCACCTGGGACATTTCCCCGAACAGCGCGCGGACCGCGAAGCCCGGCACCGGAAACAGCGCCGGCCGGTGCACCGCGGAGGCCAGCGCGCGGGTGAAATCCGCGTTTGTCACCGGGTTCGGAGCCACGGCATTCACCGCGCCGCGGAGGGGATTCAGCGCGGCATAGCGGATCAGTTCGGCCAGATCCTCCAGGTGAATCCAGGACATCCACTGCTTTCCCGAGCCCAGGCGCCCGCCAACCCCGGCGCGGAACGCGGGCAGCATTTTGGCCAACGCTCCGCCGTTCGCCCCGAGCACCACGCCGATGCGGAGTTTCACCACACGGATGCCCAGCGCCTCGGCCAGGTCCACCTGCTTTTCCCAATCCTGGCAGACCTCGGACAGAAAACCCGAACCCGGCGCGGAGGCTTCCGTCAGCACCTCTTCCCCGCGGTCTCCGTAGATCCCGATTGCCGACGCGCAGACCAGCGCTTGCGGACGCTCGGAAAGCGTCGAGAGAGCCTGCACCAGAAAGCGCGTACCGTCGATCCGGCTGCTTCGGATCTTCTGCTTGGCTGCGTCCGTCCAGCGTTGCGCCACGTTCTCACCGGCCAGGTGGATGATCGCCCCGGCGCCCCGCAGGCTCTCCTCCGGAGGCTGACCCCGGGTGGAATCCCACACCGAAAGCTGCACTCCGGCCGGCAGGTTCGTCCCAGCGTGGCGGCTCAGCACGTGCAACTCGTGATCGTCCGCCACGAGCGTCTTCATCAATCGCCGCCCGATGAAGCCGGAAGCCCCGGTGATCGTGATCTTCATGATGCTGCGCTATTGTACCCGAAACGGGTCTTTCCCCGTCCGCTCCAGGTATTCGATTTCACGAACATAGGCATCCACGTCGGTCTTGCGCCGCATACCGTCGAGCGACATATAACGCAGTGTGCCGAACACCGGCCGCTCCGCCCACGGCCGGTCGTGCAATCCGAAGCACCACAGGATATTGGCATACGTGCTCGGGTCGCGTCCGTCCAGCGCGTAGCGGTCGTGCAGGCGGATCATGCTGTCCAACGCCTGCTGGTGGCTGGCCGACCATTCGATGATCTTTTTGCCCCAATACATGCGGTAGTAGCCGTGAATCACACCGCGCAGCAGCAGTTCCTTCTGCGTGGCGTTCCACAGCGGATCGTGGGTTTCCGCCCGCTCGAATTGCTCCGGTGTGTAGAGCGGCTGGCGGCGGTCTCGGGCATGATGAGCGAGCGTCTCGCGGGCCCACTCCGGCAAGATCGAGAGGGAGTCCAGCGCCTCCGCGTGGCGGGCGAAATTGAAAGCTAGTTCCCGGCGCACGATGAGCTGCTCCAGAAATTCCTCGGCGATCCACTTGTGCCGCCGCGCCTGCTCGGAGGCTGCCAGCGCCACTTCGAGCGCGGAGATCATCCCGAAATGCAGATACGGGCTCAGTCCCGAGGTGGCGTGAGCCGAGGGCTGGCGGTTCTCGCGGGCATAGCGCCGCAGACCGTCTTCCAGAAAGTGCTCCAGCCGGCTCTCGGCCGCCGCGCGCCCTCCGCGGAACGCCAGCGAAGGGGCGACGCTGTGGTCGATCTCGCAGGAGGCCACCAGCGCCGGCACGCATTCCTCCACCACGGGCGTATGCCAGGGCGATTCCTCGTCCGCCGGGAAGGCTCGCCGGACCCGCACCGGATCCGCTGGACGGAGGTATTCGGCGAGCATGCGGTGGATCTTCGGCCGGATCGTGTAAGCCGCCCACTCGCGCTTCTCCAGGCGGTTCATGGGCACAATACAGCTCGCGTCCACCGCGTGGAACGCCACATCCAGTTTGCCCGCCACGCTCTGGTTGTGCCGCGCGGCCACAAACGTCGGGTAGTCGTCGGTGACCACCGTGGCGGCCCGTTTCGCCAGCCGGTAGAGCACGTCGTTCGGATCGGCCGCCCGCCGCCGCAGGTAGAAAATGTAGCCGATGCCCAGCCGTTTCAGGCGGCGCTGCGTTTCCGGAACGCCCTCCAGGATGAAGGTGTGCAAGCGGTCGTTGGCGTAGGGGTAGGAGCAGGTGAGCCCCTCGTAAAACAGCAGCGGCAGGTCCAGTTGGTTCGCGAGCCCGGCGGCGTATGCCAGCGCCTGGTTGGCCTCCACCCGCCGGTTCATCTGCGACCAGTAGAGCACGTACTCCGCGGGCCGGCGCAAGCCCGCGCTGTTCAGTTTGCGAATCCGATCCTCCACCACCGATAGGATTCCGCGCCGCGGACGGCGGGTACAATAAAAGAACGCCATGCGCGCCTGGAACCGGGCCAAACTCCTCTGGGGCTACCTGACGCGGCAATCCGTGCTGCCTGCGCTGCCGGTCGAGTACATCGTGGAAACCACCGCCAAGTGCAACCTCTACTGCCCGATGTGCCCCCGGGAAACCCACAAACAGCCCAAGGCCGACATGTCCCCGGAAGTCTTCGACCGGCTGGTCCAGGAGTCCGGCCGCACCGCCGAGCACATGATGCTGATCGGTTTGGGAGAGCCGTTCCTGGACCCTCTGATCTTCGATCGGATCGAATACTGTCATCGCCACAGCATCTCCACTCTGCTTTCCACCAACGGCACATTTTTGGATGAGGCGGTGGCGGACCGCCTGCTCCGCACGCCGCTCGAGCAGATCACGCTGAGTTTTGACGGCGCTTCCAAGGAAACGTTTGAGTTCTACCGCAAGGGTGCCCGCTTCGAAAAGGTCCGTGATAATTTCGTGCGGTTCGCGCGCATGAAACACGCGCGCCAGTCATCCCTGCAGGTGGTGGTGCAGATGGTCCGCATGGAGCGCAATGCGGGCGAGCAGGGGGAGTTCCTGCGCTTCTGGCGCTCCGTGCCGGGTGTGAACCAGGTGCGCATTAAGGCGGACGAAACCAACCTGATGCAGCCCCAGGCCGGCCACGCCGCCGAGGATTGGCGGCATCCCTGCCACTATCTCTGGCGGGGTCCGCTGTACGTCAAGCAGAACGGCGACGTTTACCCTTGCTGCCAGAGCTACATGCTGGACGGGCAGCCCGTGGGGAGGATCGGGGAAGAGCCGCTCGCGCGAATCTGGAATTCGCCGGAAATGCAACGCATGCGGCGCGCGCATGCCTCCAGCCGGGCGGGGGAGATCGATATTTGCGCGCGCTGCTGCACCACCATCCCGCATCCGCTGCTGGTGGCCGGAAGCCTGGTGTTTCACGGCCGCACCGTGCGTCGCCTGCTGCCCCTAGTGGAGCGTCTGACGTACCTGTCGGGTCTGCCGGCCGCGCTGCTCCGGCCGTCCAAACCTCTGGAACGTCCTGCCGAACTGGTCCAGATCAGCAGCCCCGCGGCGGGCGATCCCGCCCGATCCCAGGGCCCGGAGCGCTGAACGCTTACCGCAGGGACGCCGTGGAAGTCTGGTTCGCCAGCGGATTGGCCAGATGGTGCTCGGCGTAGTAGCCGGGCCGCACGCGTTCCACGATCTGCGCCACCGGCCGCTCCAGCACCTTGAAATAGGGCTGTGGGGCCAGACCAATCCAGAAAGCCCATGCCAGCAGCGGCGCGAAGACCGCCACTTCCCGGAGCGAGAGGTCCGCCATCTTCTCGTTCTGTTCCGACAGGTTTCCGAGCGTGGTGCGCTGGAACAGCCACAGCAGGTAAGCCCCGCCCAGGGCGATCCCCACCACGCACCAGAAGGCCCAGTTTAGGGAGGTCAGATAGGCGCCCTGCAAAATCGTGATCTCGCCGATAAATCCGTTCAGCGGTGGCATCCCCATCGAACTGAGCGCCGCCACCAGGAACACGATAGTGAACACCGGCATGACGCGCAGCAAACCGCCGTACTCCGAGATCATGCGGGTGTGCCGCCGCTCGTACACCACGCCCACGATCAAAAAGAGCATGCCGGTCGAAATCCCGTGGTTGATCTGCTGGATAATCGAACCCGAAATCCCTGCCGGGTTCAGGGCGAAAATGCCCAGCGTGCAGAAGCCCAGGTGGCTCACCGAAGAATAGGCCACCAGTTTCTTCCAATCCTTCTGCATCAGCGAGGCCAGGGCGCCGTACACGATGCCGATGATGGACAGCAGGGCCACCACATTGATGACTTTCGGGTCCTTGGCGGTCTCCGGCAGCAGCGGCAGGGAAAATCGCAGGAATCCGTACGTCCCCATCTTCAGCAGCACGCTGGCCAGGATGACCGACCCCGCGGTGGGGGCCTCCACGTGGGCGTCCGGCAACCAGGTGTGGAAGGGCCACATCGGCACTTTCACCGCAAAGCCCAGGAAAAAGGCCCAGAAGACCCACCATTGCATGCCCGCCGGCAGCGAGGTGCGCATCAGGTCCGCGATATCGAACGAGTAAGCCCGGAACTGGGTGGCATGCTGGTAATACAGCGTCAGAATGCCCAGCAGCATCAGCACACTTCCCATCAGCGTGTAGATCACGAACTTGATCGCCGCATACACCTTGCGCGGGCCGCCCCAGATCCCGATGATGAAGTACATGGGCACCAGCACCGTCTCCCAGAAGACAAAGAACAGCAGGAAGTCCAGCGCCATGAACACGCCCAGCATGCCGGTCTGGAGCACCAGGAAAAAGGAGTAGTACTCCTTCAGGCGGTCCTCCACCGCGTTCCAGCTCGAGAGGATCGAGAGGAAACCCAGCAGGGTGGTCAGCATCACCAGCAGCAGGCCCAGCCCGTCGATGCCGATGTGATAGCTCGCGCCAATGCTCGGAATCCAGGCCGCCCGCTCCACGAACTGGAAGTCCTTGCCCGAATCGAACCGGAAGACCAGCGGCAGAGACACCAGGAACCCCGCCAGCGACACGATGTTCGCCCAGAGTTTGATGGCGCGCTTGTTCGTGGAGGGGATGAGCAGCAGAACCAGGAAGCCCGCGAGTGGCGTGAACAGGACGACGGAAAGCAGGTGATCCATAAAGCGGCCAGTCCGATTAGCCCCTCATAGTATCACTATTCCGGAAGGCTATTCCTTCGGCCCGATCCCCAGAGTCTTCATTTTTCGGTAGAGATTGCTGCGCTCCAGCCCCAGCAGTTCCGCGGTTCGCGTGACGTTCCCGTTGGCCTCTTCCAGCTTCTTGAGAATGTACTCGCGCTCCACCGATTCGCGCACTTCCTGGAGGCTCCCGAAACGCTCGAAAGCCCGGTCCAGCGCCGCCGGGCGCCGGGTCACGTTCAGCGGAATGTGGCGCGCATCCACGCGCACCTGGGGATTCAGAATGACAATGCGCTCGATCAGGTTGCGCAGCTCCCGCACATTGCCCGGCCAGTGGTATTCCTGGAGGATCTGGTACGCCTCCGGGGTCAGCTCCTTGGGCTTGCGCCCATAGGCCGTGGTGAACTCGCGCAGAAAGTAGTCCGCCAGCAGGGGGATGTCCTCCAGCCGGTCGCGCAGCGGCGGCACGTAGAAAGGGATCACGTTCAGGCGATAGAACAGGTCTTCCCGGAAGTTGCCGCGTTCGATCTCCTCGTCCAGGTTCTTGTTGGTGGCGGCCACCACCCGCACATCCACCTGGATCGATTCCGCGGCGCCCACCGGCTCGAAGCGCTGCTCCTCGAGCGCGCGCAGAACCTTCGACTGCGTGCGCAGGCTCATGTCGCCCACCTCGTCCAGGAACAGCGTGCCGCCGTTGGCCTTTTGAAATTTTCCGATCTTGGTTTCGTGGGCGCTGGTGAAGCTTCCCTTGCTGTGCCCGAACAGCTCGCTCTCGATCAGGTCCTCGGGAATGGCCGCGCAGTTGACTTCCACGAACGGTTCCGCCGCCCGGGGGCTCATAGCGTGGATAGCGTGCGCCACCAGTTCCTTGCCCGTTCCGCTCTCGCCGAAAATCAGCACCCGGCCGTTGGTCGCCGCCATCAGCGCCAGTTGCTGCCGCAGGGCTTTCATGGGCACGCTTTCGCCGATGATGCGGTACTTGGATTCGCCGCCCTCCTTCAGGCGGCTGTTCTCCAGCGCCAGGCGGCGGTGGTCCAGCGCGTTCTTCGCCACCACCGCGACTTTCTGGATGGAAAGCGGCTTTTCCAGGAAATCGAAAGCGCCCAGCTTAGTGGCCTTCACGGCCGTCTCGATGGAGCCGTGTCCGGAAATCATCACCACCACCGGGCGATCCGCGAAGGGAATCTCCTGAATACGCGCCAGCGTCTCCATGCCGTCGATTCCCGGCAGCCACACGTCCAGAAACACCAGCTCATATGGGTGCCTGGCCAGTTCTTCGAGGCAGGCTTCGCCGCTCTCGACCGCCGCGGTAAGGTATCCCTCATCCTGCAGCACGCCGCCCAGGGACTGCCGGATGCCCGGCTCGTCGTCGACTACCAGAATGTGGACCGGCTTCATGCGCGCACCGCCGCCGTTTTCGGCGCATCCGCGGACTCACCGTCCAGGATGGCGGGAATTTCCACGGTGAAGCGCGCGCCCACGGGCTGGTTGTCTTCCACGCGGATGGTGGCGTTATGATCAGCCAGGATGTGATTCACAATCGCCAGCCCCAGGCCCGTGCCGCGCCCCTTGGTCGAAAAGTACGGCAGAAACAGCTTCTCTTTCTGCTCCGGGCTCACGCCGCAGCCGGTGTCCGCGATAATTAGTTCCACGGTCTCCGGGTTTCCCGCCTGCGTCTCGATGAGCAGCTCTTTCACCGGGGAGTCCTGCATGGCCTCGGCGGCGTTATCTACCAGGTTGACCACCATGCGCGTAAATTGCTCCCGGTCGATATTCACCGCGGGCAGCCCGCTCGCGAAATGCGTGTGCACCTGAATCCCGTCCAACCGCCCCGCAAAGACCGAAAGCGCGGACTCCACGACCGCATTCAGATCGCTACTCACCGGCTGCGCCGCCGGGAAGCGGGCAAACTGCGAAAATTCGTCCACCAGCGTCTTTACCGACTCCACCGAACGCGAGATGTTTTCCGCGCATTCGTTCAAGATGCGCTGATTCTCCGCCGGGATCTGCAATTTTCCGATCTGCCGGCTGATGCGCTCGGCCGAAAGAGAGATGGGCGTCAGCGGATTCTTGATCTCATGCGCCACGCGCCGCGCTACTTCGTGCCAGGCCGCGGCTTTCTGCGCGCGCAGCAGTTCGGTGGCATCCTCCAGCACCACCACAAACCCGGAGGTCAACTTCTCCTCCAGCGCCGAAACCGTCACCGCCAGGTGCAACGTCTGCCGCTCCTTGCGGAGTTCGAGCTGCCGCGAAGCGACTCCCGTGCGCCGGGCACGCTTCATCAGGTACTTGATCTCCGCGGTGTCCTCACGGGAAAACAGGTCTTCCAGGCGGCTGGCCCGGCCCACCTGCTCGGCGGGGAAGATGGTTTTTAGCGCCCGGTTGACCCGCTGGATGGAGCCGTCCGACGTGATGGAGAGCACGCCCGTAGGAATGCTTTCCAGAATCGCCTCGGTGAACCGCCGGCGCTCGTCCAGCTCCCGGCTGTTAGCCTCCAGGTCGCGCGTCATCTCGTTGAATCCGCGGACCAGCGCGGCGAGTTCGTCAATCGCGCGCACGTCCACCCGGTACTTCAGGTTGCCCTTGCGTACTTCGCCGGCAGCGTTCAGCAGCGCCGAAATCGGCACGCTGATCTGCTTGGCGAGAAACAGCGCGATCCAGGTGGCCACGAACAAAATGAACAGCGTAATCAGCGCCATCAGCAAAAGATAGGTCCGGCTCACCTGCCTCCGGCTGCGCGCCAGCTCGCCGTAATACTGGTTGTAACGTTCCACGGCCGCCTGCTTCTCAGCGATGTTCAAGGGCAGTTTGGAAGCGACCACCGTGTAGCCCAGCACCTTGCCGTTCGATTTCACCGGACTGCGGGCCGCGATGGTCTGCTCGTCCGCGTCCGCCCGCACCGGGAAGACACCCGCGAAATCCAGCGGTGGGCCGTTCCCTTCCAAAACCACGGCTGCCGAGACCAGTTCCTGCTCCTTCAGGAAGCGCTCCAGAAAACCCGGCGTGCGGATGCCTTCCTCCAGCAGGCGCCGTGTCTCCGGCAGCGCCGCCAGCAGCGCCGCCTGAATCTCGGCTTCGTCCCGCACCTCCTGCTTGAGGGCTTTGGAGATCTCCAGCACGCTGACGTGCTCGTCTTCCGCCGGACGGCTGAACCACTTGTCCAGGTTGCGGTTCAGCACGGCGTAACTGAACAGGAACAGGAACAGCACGGGCATGAAGCTCAAGGCCAGAGCCCCGATCATGAGCTTGGTCTTGATGCGCGACCCTTGCTGGTTGCTGCGCCGCTCGACGTACAGCTTCACGAAATTGCGGCACAGAATGAAGGCTAGCGTCACCATCAGCAGGAAAATCAGGCTGGAGATGGCCCAGTAGGCAAAGGTTTGCGAGGGATCGGCCGGTGCATATTCGCCGAAGGTGAACGAGCCCTGCCACACTACTAGGGCCACCAGTATGGCGAGCACCGCGATCGCCGAGCCGTACAGGAAGCGCTTTTTCACGGGGGGACGAACCCTCTTCCAATGATAATCCGGAAATGAAAAAGGGCGTCCGGATCGCTCCGGACGCCCCGCCGGCGGCAGGCACACGCGCCTGCCCCGGTCTTCCCGCATCGTCTCTAGAATTCCAGCCGGGCCGCGAAGCGCGCGTAGATCGGCCGGTGATCGTAGGTCGGCTTCAGGAAGTCACTGTTGGGGACCCCGCCATCCAACTGGAAGTTCTGATCAATAAGCACCGGAGTCGTGCGGTTGAACAGGTTGAACATGTCCGCGCTCAACTTCAACCGCAGCCGCTCGGAGTGCAGGGGCAGGCGATAGTCCACGTGCAGATCCACGTAGTTCTGCCACGGCGAGCGGCCGTAGGCGCCGCGCGGGCCGTCTGGCAGTTCGCCCGCGTTGCCGTAGGCCGGGTGCGCCAGCAACTTGGTCAGCGGAGTTCCGCTCAGGCTCTGAAAGCCCATGCCCACGTTGACCTTGCCGGCGAACACGTAGTTGCCGAACAGGTTCAGGATGTCCCGCCGGTCCGTCGGCAGCACTCCCACCCGGAACTGGTCCGCCAGCGCCGGGCTGTTGGCGAAATCGAACAGCGAGGTGATGTTCGGGTCCGACTGCCCGTTATCGTTGCGGAACAGGCCTTCGTAGTTGCCGAACAACTTGGCCACACGGTAGTTGGCCAGCAGCGACCAATTGTGCCCGAAGCGCTTCTCCGCGCTCAGTTCGAAGGCGTTGTACACACGCCGCGGATCCGGGAAGCCGTCCACCAGGCCGTCCGACCCCAGCGAGCCGCTGTCCAACGTGTACCCGGAGTTCGGATCACAGTTCGGCCCGGACGTGCAGGTGATCGCATTGTGGAAGATGTCCAGATTCACGCTGGGATTGGAGATCACGTACTGCTGCCCGGAGCCTGCCAGCGCCTGCTCCACCGTGATGCCCGACATGTCCTCGATGATCCGGTTCAGGTTGCGGTGCGTAAAGCTCGCGCGCAGCACGATCTCGCGCCCCAGTTCGCGCTCCACACCGGCCACTATTTCCTCTTGATACTGGGACTTGGTTCCGCCGTAGATGATGGTCGGATCCACGCCGCTGGGAGAGGCGAACGCGCCGGGAATCAGGTTGCTCGCCGTCGGCGGAACTCCCAGCGAATAGACATTCAGGTACGAACTTTCGGTGGTCATGGCCCGCACGGCGATGTCCTGCGGAACCTTCTCGAAAAAGCGTCCCCAATTGGCGAAAATCTTGGTCTTGCGCGACCCCGTCGGGTCGATGATGAATCCCAGGCGCGGCGCCCAGTTGTTGGCGAAGACGTAGCGCGTGGTCAACCCGTGGATTTGCTGCTGCTCCCAGCGTACGCCCAGCTTCAGGGTAACGTAGCGGTTCACCTGCCAGGCGTCCTGCACAAAAGCATCTTCGTAGTGCGCCCCCGTGCCGATGTTGGGGTTGCTGAAGTTGCCGCGAATGCCGCGGTAAACGTTCTGGTAAGCCACGCCGCCGATCGTGCGGCTGGGGTACAGGTAGAACAACCCGCCGTACTGGGTCTTGCCCACGTCCGCCGGATCAATCCCCGCCTGCGCCGGCAGCGGGAAGTTCGCCCCGGAATACACGTGGAAGGCGTCGTAATTCACGTCGTTGAAGCTATAGCCCAGATCGATCTGGTGCGACCCCAGCACGTTGGCATTCTTGGTCACCATGGCGTTGTACTGCCGGTTGTCGCTGTTGCTGTTCTCGTAGAAGCCGATGCCTCCCTCCAGGGTATAGGCCGCATTGGGCTTGGGCTTGCTGTAGTCGCGAATCGAGTAGAGGTTGTTCGAGGGCGTCTCCTCGAAGTAGCTGTGGTTCCAGCCGAACGAGAGGCTGATCAGCGTGGTGGTGGTGAGCACGCCACTATATTTCACCGCCCAGTTGCGCGTGCCATACAACATGCTGGAGGCTGACTGCAAGTCGTCCCGCAGCAGCGACCGGTGCACGCCGGAGGGGTCCCGCGAGGGATCGCCGAAGCCCGTTGCTTCCAGCCGGTGGTTGTCGGTGATGTTGTAGTCCAGTTTCCCCACCCAGTTGTAGTTGTGGCTGTCCCACATCTGCGGGCCCAGCGCGCGGGCCCCGAAGTTCACCGGCGCCTGCCGCGAGAGACTGTTGAACGACGGATTGAAGCCGCCGTACCAGAAGAATTTGTCTTTGACGAACGGACCGCCCAGGTTGAATCCTGCGTCAAAGCTGTGCCGGCCCAGCAGTTCGGTCGTGGGCTGCGAGACGCGCGGCGCCGCGTTCGGCTGCGCGTATTCGCCCTCGGCCCAGGCCGGCGCGGAATACGCGTAGATGGAGCCGTGCAGCTTGTTGGTGCCGCTGTCGGTCACCACGTTCAGCACCCCGCCCAGCGCCTGCCCGTACTGCGCCTCGAAGCCGCCGGTTTTCACCTGGATTTCCTTGACGAAGTCGAAGTTCACCCCGCTGCCCATGGATCCGTAGGTGTTCGACCACACGCCGAACGCCCCATAGCCCTGGTCGGTGGTGTTGATGCCGTCGATGATGTACTGGTTCTCCAGCCCGCTGGCGCCTCCGATCGACGGGTTAAACGACTGCTTCGGCGACTGCAAATTGTCGGTGCCCAGGCCGGGCGCCGCGCCCGGCGCCATGGAAAACAGCGACGCCACGTTGCGCTGCACCGGCATGTTCTGGTACTGCGCGTCGGTCATAGTCACGCCGATGGTGGTCGAAGAGGTGTCCACCGCCGTGGCCGTCTCCAGCACCTGCACGGTTTCCGTCAGGGTGCCCGGCTCCAGCGTCGCGGTCAAGGCGCTGCGCTGGTTGGCAATCACGTGAATCGCTTGCGCCTGGTATTGGCGGAACCCTTTCACTTCCACGGTAACGGAGTAGTCCCCGGGAACCAGCCCAAAAAATACCACCTGCCCGCGCGCGTCCGCCGAGGCCTTCTTGTCGCCTTCCGGCCCCGTGAGGGTGACGCTGGCGCTCGGTATGACGGCTCCGGAAGTGTCGTGCACCTCGACTGCAATCGAACCTTTGGAGGAGTCGCTGCCTGCCTGCGCAAAAGCCAGCCCGCATGCCGCAAGCAGACAGGCCGCAAGACGCAGCTTCCCGCGAAGACCGCTGATTGTCATGATGTATCTCCGTTCTTCTGCTCAGTTTAAAATCGGGCGCCCGGATCCCCTTCCGGTACGCTCGTAAAGATGCCGCAATAACGGCTCCAAAGCCGCCTTCTTGCTCAAGTTCCAGGAACTCTCCAGCGCTTCGAGCGCCTCCCGCTCGCGTCCTTGCGCCAGCCAGCACAAAGCCCGTTCATAATCGTTCGCCGCCTCCCATTCCGGCGTCGGGGTCCTTCCCTGGGAAATCACCAGGGGGCGTCTTTCCTCTCCCGATGCCACGACCACGAAAGATACCGATTGCGCCGTAATCTTGCCCGAAGCCGGGTCCTTCAGCCTCACGACCAGTTGGTAGGAGCCGGCCGTTAGATCCTCGATCTGCAGCGTCTTGGCATTGAACAACGCGCCGTAGGAATCCGTCCGCCCCAGCGGCAGCTTCTCCTCGAATGTCTTGCGAAATTTGGTGCCCACATTCCCGATCACGTACTCGACCGGAATTTCGTCCGCATGCTGCCCCGGCAGGCTGACTTCGTAACAGATGCTCAGTCCGCGCGCAGCGGTCGCCTGGGCGCCGGGAGACGGCAGAAACTTGAAGCCCCCGAATTGGAAAGGCCGAACCCGGCCGTCCGGCTGGTGGTCCGCCACAATCAGGATCTCCGACAATTCCGGGCCGGACGGCGGCGGCCCCACCGAAAACACCCGGCTGACCTCATAGGTCTTTTTGGCTGCCTGGTTGCGCACACTGACTGTGAGCCGGTACTTTCCCTCGGTGACCGGCAGCCGGTCCTCGAAGACAAACGGCCGCGGCTTGAGGTCGTCGGCGGTGGCCGGGTCCACCGCGAAGGTGGGGGCATCAGTTCGCTCGAAAACGAGTTGCTCGTTGGAAAACACGCGCGCGGCGATTTCGTAGCACACCCTACCAGCCTCGGCTTTCGGCTGGGACGGATCACTGACTTCCACCTGGTAGTGCAGCCACGGTTGCCCTTTTTCCCGCGCCAGGAAGGTCAGCAGGTTGGTCCGCGCCAGGTCGTAATGGATCTTCGAGGTCACCCGCTCCAGCCGCAGCGCCCGGTTCTGCACCAGGGAGATATAGCTGCGCATCTCGTTGTACCCCTGAATGGCGTTCAGGATGCTCATCGAGTCCATCGACCCGGAGAATGTGTCCGTGTCCACCGGCTCACCGGGGATCAGCGAAAGGCTGGCCCGGGCTAGTTCCGGGCTCACGTTGCGCAGGTACTGGTAGGCATCCGCCTTGGTGTATCCGGAGCGGACCAGTTTGTCCGGTCCGTCTACATAGGGATGGTAGAAATGGTACCCCCCGATCCCATCCCTATCGAAAAAGAGCACATAGAAGAACGCCGGCAGTTCCGTGAGCCCCGGGTTGGCATAGAACCACAGCTCGATGGGGTATAGTTGCTGATCGAACACATAGCTGGTGGTGCCCTGCGGCTTGCCGAAAAGGATGTAGGTCCGCCCGCGGTCCGACCTCCAGCCATCGCCCCCCACGTCGTTCCCGAAGTGGGCATTCGCCCAAGCTACCCGCCGGTAAAATTCGTCTCGGAACTCGTTGCTGCCCGATTCCGGGGCCGGATTTCGAATCGCCCAGAAGTGGTCGATAAATCTGTCGCGATCCTCATCGCTCTTCAGGGCCAGAAAGGCGGCGTGCTCGGTCTTGGTAATCAGGTAGGAAGTAGGGCCCGCCAGGAATTCCTTATAGCGTTCCGGCAGTTTGATCGCGGCGGTGGCAGAGCAAGCCCAGAGGACACCGAGCAACCATACCGCTACTCTATTGATAATAAAGACCTCCCACTTTTGAGCCGGTCCGGAAAGCCAGCCAAACGACAGATCAGCCTTCCGATCAAACCCAAGACTTCCTCCTCCATCCAGGCAAATCGGCCCGAAACAGCTGCCAGGATTGCCCGCCCCCTCTCCGCTACAGAGAGACGTGAAAAATCCTACAATGCCTCCATCCTAAACCAAAAAACGCCAAATTGAGAACAAAAAAAACATCGACCGGTTCCAAACGGAGAATCCGCCTTGTTTCCCCGATAACGGTACCGCCAGCCCGCGGTGGCAAATTCCTATTTCAGTATTTAACATCTTAAAACTCCTATCTATGGAAGAGTCCGCCCCTCTTGCCTTCAAGCAACTGGAGAGAAATCAATAACTTAGCCTCTTTGGGCGAACTGGCACAAAACCTGCACCGCCTACCCCGTTCCCTTAAGAGGAGGAATATGCGGAGAGTACTAACAGTTCTGGCGGTGGTGGCCATCCTCGGGCTCCTTGCGCCCTCGGGATTCGGCCAGGCTACGGACGGCAATATTGTCGGTGTGCTGGTGGACCAGTCTGGCGCGGCGGTCCCCAGTGCGACGGTCGAGATTCAGAACGTCGCCACCGGAGTGAAAACGACGGCGAAAGCCGGCACTGCCGGCGAGTATCGGTTCAACAACGTTCCGGTGGGGACCTACAACGTGGCAGCCACGGCGTCGGGGTTCACCAAGGCGACCCTCGCTAACGTGTCCGTGCAACTGAACAGGACCGTCACCGTGAACCTGACCCTGGAAGTCGGATCGGTGACCACCACGGTGGAGGTGACCGAAGCGGCGGCGGCGATTGACACCACCACCGCCCAGGTGGAATCCGCCTATGGTGCGAACCAAATTGTGAACCTGCCGATCATCGAAAACTCGAATGGCCTGTACGGAGCGCTCAATCTGTCCCTGCTGAGCGCCGGAGTTGCCAGCAACGGCGGTGTAGGCCAAGGTACCGGCCCTTCGGTTGGTGGGCAACGCCCCATGAACAACAACTTCATGATCGAGGGCGTGGACAATAACAACAAGACCGTGACAGGGCCCCTGGTATACGTTCCGACGGAAGCCACGCAGGAGTTCACGCTGCTGCAGAACCAGTTCGGCGCCGAATTCGGACACTCCACCGGCGGCCAGTTCAATACCATCGTGAAGAGCGGCACCAATGCCCTCCACGGTTCCGTCTACGAATACTTCCAGAATCGCAACTTGAATGCCGTGGATGCGGTGTACACCAACTCGGGCATTTACAGCAACCCGCGCTTCGACCAGAACAAGCTGGGCGCCTCGGTGGGCGGGCCCATCATCAAAGACAAGCTGTTTTATTTCGGGAATTTCGAATACACGCCTCTGGGGAATGCGTACACTCCGACGTATCCGGCGTGGGGCCCCACGGCCGCCGGCTACGCTCTGCTCGATACCATGGCCAACCAGGGTACGATCTCGAAGACGAACTATAACGCCTTCAAGCAGTATGTTCTTCCCGCACCCACTCCCGATGGCACTACCACGAGCGTGAACGGAAAGGACATCCCGCTGGGACCTCTGCCGATCTCCGGCTCGTTCTTCAACAACTACTACACCGCCGTCGCGAGTGTGGACTATAACCGGACCGACGCGGATCAGATCCGCGGCCGCTTCATCTTCAATCGCAGCGATTCTTTGGACAACTCGGGTACCCTCCCTCATTTTTGGACCACCCTGCCGCAGCGGTTCTACCTGGTGTCGGTTTCCGACTATCACACCTTCACGCCAAACGTGACCAATGAGCTGCGCTTGGCGTTCAACCGGTTCAGCCAGTTCTACACGGTAACGAACGATCAGTTCCCGGGTTTGGACGTCTTCCCGAACCTGACCATGGACGATCTGGGACTTCAGGTCGGGCCGGATCCCAATGCTCCGCAGTTTTCGATCCAGAACACCTATCAATTGGTCGAAAACGTCAATTGGACCAAGGGAAAGCACACCCTGAAGTTCGGCTTCGACGGCCGCAATGTCATCTCGCCGCAGCACTTCATCCAACGCGAGCGTGGCGACTACGACTACGCAAACCTGGAGGAATATCTTCTGGACAACGTTCCCACGTCTCTTGCGGAGCGCAACCTGGGCAGCACCAGCTACTACGGCAACCAGTGGGCCACCTATTTGTATGCCAATGATTCCTGGCGTGTCAAGCCGAATCTGACCGTCAACCTCGGTTTGCGCTGGGAGCGCACGACCGTGCCGATCGGCATGGGGTTGCAGTCCCTGAATACCATCTCCAACGTGCCGGGTCTGATTGACTTCAAGGCGCCTTCCACATACAACAAGGCTTTCGCTCCGCGCGTGGGCGTGGCCTATTCGCCGGGCACCAGCGGCCGCACCTCGATCCGGGCCGGATTCGGGATGGGGTATGACGTCATCTTCGACAATGTCGGCAGCACGGCATATCCTCCCCAGTTGAGTTCCACGTACGATGCCGGCAGCTACCCGAATCTTTTTAAGGACGGGTCATTCCTGGCCAATGGCGGCATCAAGCCGGGCAGTCTCTCCGGCGGCGGTAACCTGAGCGTGGCCGACGCCAAGCAGGCTACGTCCAGCTACATTCCGGATCAGATTCTGCCCACCTCCCTGCAATGGAATGCCGGCGTTCAGCACGTATTCCACAACGATTACACGGTGGAAGTCCGTTACCTCGGAAGCCGCGGCTATCACCTGCTCACCCAGACCCAATTGCAGCGCATCGCCAGGGTCACCTCGACCGCCAACGGCTTGCCGACGTACCTTCAGGCGCCCTCCCAGGCGCAATTGGATGCCCTGCCGCTCACGCTGGCGCAAATCAATACCCGTCCCAACTTCGATCCGGCGTGGGCGAACGCCGGCTTCAACGGTTCCAACATCACCGCTTTCATGCCGTGGAGCAGTTCGATCTATAACGGACTGGCGACGCAGGTGACCCGCCGCTTCGCACGCGGCTTTCAGATGCAGGGCGCCTATACGTGGAGCCACAATCGCGACAACGCCACCGCGACCCACTTCTCCACCTTCCTGTCTCCACGCCGTCCGCAGGACTTCCGGAACCTGCAAAACGAATGGTCCGACTCCCCGCTGGACCGCCGCCACCGCTTCACGCTGAACTGGCTCTGGGAGGTGCCCTGGCTGTCCCATGCGAACAACTGGGCGGCCAAGAACGTCCTCGGCAACTGGCGCTTCGTGGGCACTTACACGGCGGAAGTGGGCGAGTTGGTCACCCCGCAGAGCGGCGTGGATGCCAACGGAAACGGCGACGCTGTGGATCGCACCATCGTCAACCCGGCCGGTCAGGGCAACATCGGCAGCGGTGTGACGGCCCTCAAGAATTCGTCGGGCGCCACGGTTGCGTATCTCGCCACCAATCCCAACGCGCGCTACATCCAGGCTGGATCCGGCACCTTCGCGAATGCCGGCCGCAATACCATCCAGATGCCGGGAATCAACAACTTTGATATGTCTCTCGGCAAGAAGTTCAACATCACCGAATCGAAGTTCGTCGAGTTCCGCGCGGACGCGACGAACATTTTCAACCACGCACAGTACACCGCCGGCTACATCAATTCGGTGCGCTTGACCTCGCAGATCAACTCGCGGGCGTTTCTCCTTCCGCAAAACGCGCAGTTCGCGGCGTGGTCCAACAACTTCCCGAGCAACTCGCGGACCATGCAATTAGCGCTGAAGTTCGTCTTCTGATCCGAACGACCGCTCCGATTCCTCCTCCAGGGCGCTGCCTCCGGGCAGCGCCCTTTTTTAGTTCAGAGCCGGGACTTGGATCTCGCCCGGCATCAGCGCCTGGCCCACCCGCAGAATCAGCGCTTCGGAAAAGGGCTTTCCGATGATCTGCACGCTGGCCGGGAGTCCCTCGGCCATTCCGCAGGGCAGGGCGAGCGCCGGCAGGCCCAGCACGTTCACGCCGCGCACCAGCCGCGTCGAAGCCAGCCGCACGTCCTCTTCGGCGCCGCCAACCTGCACGGTCATCTGCCCGATGCGGGGAGCCGGCACCGGCGCTGCGGGGGTGAACAGGCAGTCCACGCGCTCCCAGAGCCGGCGGAACTCGCGCTGCATGATGCGCCGCAGCCGCTGCGCATTCACGTAATCGGTGGCCGCCAGCAGGCGCCCCTGGTCCAGCAGCGCCAGCACGTCCGCGCCGAAGCGGTCGCGCTGGTTCAGGTACGGCTCCATGACCGCCGAGGCTTCCGCCAGCAGGATGACCCGCCCGACGGCATTCAGCGCGGCGATGTCCGGAACCCGCACGGGCGCCACCTCCGCGCCCAGCGCCGCCGCGCGGTCGAACATGCTCCGCACGGCCCGCTCCACCTCCGGGTGGCAGTGCTCGAAGTAGAAATTCTCGGGCATGCCGATGCGCAGCCCGCGGATCGAAGGCTCCGCCGCGGGCACGTAGTCTTCCACCGGGGTGCGCGACGAGGTGTCGTCCCGCGAATCGTAGCCTGCAATCGCGTTCAGCACGACTCCCGCGTCGCGCACCGAACGCGCCAGCGGCCCCATGTGGTCCAGGCTGAAATCCAGCGGTAGCACGCCGAAGCGGCTCACCCTCCCGAAGGTCGGTTTCAGCCCCACGGTCCCGCAAAACGCCGCGGGAATGCGGATCGAGCCGCCGGTGTCGGTGCCCATGGCCAGGAAGACCAGGTCCGCCGCCACAGCCGATCCCGAACCGCCGCTCGACCCGCCGGGAATGCAGTCCGTGTTCCAAGGGTTGCGCACCGCGCCGAAATGCGGATTGTTCGAGGTGATCCCGTAGGCCAGTTCGTGCATGGTGGTTTTGGCCACCAGCACCGCTCCGGCAGCCGCCAGTTTCTCCACTACGGCGGCGTCCCGATCCGGCACATGGTCTTGGAACAGCACAGACCCACACATGGTGCGCACGCCTTTGGTGCAAAAGACGTCTTTCACCGCCACCGGGATGCCGTGCAGCGGTCCCAGGTCGGCGCCGTGCGCCAGTTCGGCGTCCGCCTGCCGCGAGCGCGCTCGGGCGCTCTCCTCCAAAACCGTCTGCATGGCATTGAGCCGGGGATTCAGCCGCGCCGTGCGCGCCAGCGCCGCCTCCGTCAGCTCCGCCGAAGATACCTTGCGCGCCCGCAGCGCGGACGCCGCTTCCAGGATGGTCACTCGGCGCCCTCCTCCGCCCGGAAGATCACCGCCGGCTCGACGTCGGCGGGAAGCTTCGCCGCCAGCGGCCGGAACACTGCCTCCAGGCCGTCCAGCGCGGGCACAATCCGATCCAGGTCCGGCTCCGGGATGTTCAGCCCGTTACCGGAGGCTATCTTTTTCCAGTCTTTCATCGTCTTTGTTCGGTAATGCGCAAGTTTCTCCCGGTCGCCGGCCGGGCTTGGTGGACCCTCAACCGCCCCAACGGCTCAGCAGGAACCAGGCCGCCACCAGAAGGGCAATTCCGAGCCATTCCATCACTTGTCAGTCTACCTGATCCTGGCCGGAGTGCCGCGCCGCCCATTCCGCCCCGGCCAGAATCACCAGCGCGCCCACGAAGCTCCACAGCAGGATGGTCACGGAGTTGTGAAACACGCCGTATTCCCGCGCGAGCTTATCCCGCAGCGCGTGCCAGACCAACAGGTTGACGTACTTCAGGCCTTCCAGCGCCAGACCTACCAGGATCGCCACCGGAGCCACCCGCACCGGGGGAATCTTGCGGTTGGGAAGCAGCCAGTAAATCATGAACAGCGCCAGGATGGAAATGGGCACCGCCGCCAGCTTGAACACCAGGATGTTGAACCACAGCACGGCCTTGGGGTGCGGACCCACCCAGTCTGAGATCCACTGCTGGTTGAGCGCGGAGAGCATGAAGGAGACCAGCGCCAGGCCGCCGCAGAGGAAGATCATCCCCAGGCTGACGAGCTGATTCTTCAGGTAGCTGCGATTCACGCGCACGCCCCAGATGCGGTTGAGCGCCACTTCCAGCGGCTCGAAGACGCCGTTGGCCGTGAACAGCAGGAGGAACATGGAGGTCAGTTGCAGGTGCCCGCGCAGCGGCAGGTTCCGCTTGATGAAGGCCCCCAAATCCCCCGGCATGAAATCATCCAGCGCCAGGTAGATCGCCTCCACCGCCGCCGGCCAGTGCAGGATATTGCGGCAGAAGGAGAGCATCACGATCAGGAAAGGATAAAAGGAGAGCAGCACGCTTGCGGAAACCGCCAGGGCGTAGACGTGCGCTTCGGTTTCCATGAGGAAGCGCGCGGTCGGGCGGATCGGCCGCCCGACGTTCCACCAGGGCCCGCGTGTAGGGAGCGGGGCTTCCAACCCCCTGTCACCCGCCCGGCGGGATGTCTCCATACGTTTTCAGCTTACGCCAACTGCAGCGCCTGCCGGAGCGAGGGATCGTGGCGCACGCGCCAGATGCGGCTGTCGAGGTAGTAGTGGGTCAGGCCGAAACCACAGAAAAATCCGAAGGCCAGGTCGGACACGTGGCCCAGGCGGTAGCCCGGAATGCGGTACAGCGCGCTGAACACGAGCCCCAGCAGAACGTAGCCCGCCAGGCTTTGCGCCACTGCCTTGGGAATGCGGCCATGCTTGCTCTCCGTGCCGGGCGCGCGGTAGCGGTTGCGGCTGTAGAACCAGATGAGGGCGTGATATTGCAGGTTGTGCACGATGGTCACGGTGGGCACGGCCGCCTGCCAGCTCACCCAGGCGAAAGTCAGCCAGTGTAGCGGAAACACGCCGCCGAACAGCAAAAGTTTAGGGACGTTGAGCGGCTCTCCGCGGCGCATCCGCACGGCCAGGCGGGCCACCCACACCACCGCCGCCGCCGCGACCACCGCCCACAGCGCCGGCTCCAGCCGCGAGAGCGACAGGCGCATCCCCAGTTCTTCGGGATGGTGCAGGAAGAAGCGGTGAAAGGGCGGAAACACCATCATGACGCCCATCAGGATGCGGTCCAGCACGCTATCCAGGCGCCCCAGGTCGCGGTTCTTTACCTTGTAAAGAACCATGAACCCGTAATGCTGGCGGATCACGTGATAGTAGGCCCAAACCCCCACCAGCAGGGCCAGGTAGCCCTTCGCCCCGGCCAGCACCATCACGGGACCCAGGGCGAAGAAGAAAGCCGCGCTGCCGAAGAGCAGCCCCGGCCGCCGCAGCCGCTCCTCGCGGTCGAAGTAAGTGCGCGACGCCGTGCCGAAAATGTGCGTGCCGTCGAAGCCGATGGACCAAAACCACCACAAAAACGAGATCGGCACGTGCAGCCCAAGGTTGAGGAAAAGGTATAAGTAGCCGGCGAGCGCGCTGCCAATCACCCAGGCTCCGTCCACACCCCGGCTAATGATCCACCGGCAGCTCACCCGCGGCGATACGGTTGAGGAAGGATACGTCAGGCTGGCCAAACGTTTCAGTCTATCGCATGGCCCAGGCCTCCCAGGAATAAGACGCGCCGGTCGTGGCATCATACAGGTAGAGGGTTTCCGATGCTGGTCCGTATCGCGCCGCACATTCGTTCTTCCGAAATTACGCCCAAACGGATTTATCTGAACCGCCGGCGCTTCCTCGCGAGCGCCGCCGCCGGCTTGTGGCTGGCCCGCACTCCGGCGCACGCCGAGAAGCTCGCCAACCTGGCGAAGAGCCCCTTCAGCACCTCCGAGAAGATCACGCCGATTGAGGCCGCCACCCAGTACAACAACTTCTACGAATTCGGCACCGGCAAAGAAGATCCGGCGCGCAATGCCACCAAATTCCGCACGCATCCGTGGAAGGTCAAGGTCGAGGGGCATTGCAACAATCCCAAGACCTATGACCTCGACGGGCTGATGAAGCTCGCGCCGATCGAAGAGCGCATCTACCGCCACCGCTGCGTGGAAGCCTGGTCCATGGTGGTGCCCTGGATCGGCTTCTCGCTCGCGGCCGTGCTGAAAGCCGCCGATCCCACCGCCAAAGCCAAGTACGTAGCCTTCGAAAGTTTCTACGATCCCTCCCAGATGCCCCAGGGGCGCTGGGCCGGCATCCCGTTCCCGTACGTTGAAGGCCTGCGGATGGACGAGGCCATGCATCCGCTGGCGCTGCTCTGCTTCGGGATGTACGGCGAGACGCTGCCCAACCAGAACGGCGCGCCGGTGCGCCTGGTGCTGCCCTGGAAATACGGTTTCAAGAGCATCAAGTCCATCGTCAAGATCCGCTTCGTCGAAAAGGAGCCGCCCACCACCTGGAACCTGGCCAACGCCCACGAATACGGCTTCTACTCCAACGTCAACCCGCAGGTGGATCATCCGCGCTGGAGCCAGGCGTCAGAGCGCCGGCTGGGGGAGTTCTTCAAGCGCAAGACCCTGATGTTCAACGGATACGGCGAACAGGTCGCCTCGCTCTACAACGGCATGGACCTGCGCAAGTACTACTGACCGGCATGCCATCCCTGATCAAGAGCCGGTGGCTCAAGCCGCTGGTGTTCCTGGCGTGTCTTGTGCCCCTGGCGCTGCTGGTGGAGCGCGGCCTGCACAACGGCCTGGGCGCCAATCCCATCGAGCGGATCACCCACGCCACCGGCGATTGGACCATGCGGTTCCTGCTGATCACGCTCTCCGTCACCCCGCTGCGCCGTATCCTGCGGCAGCCCGACCTGATCCGTTTCCGCCGCATGCTGGGGTTGTTCGCCTTTTTCTACGGCTTCCTGCACCTGATGACCTGGCTGTGGCTGGACAAGTTTTTCGATCCGCACGAGATGTGGGCGGACCTGGTGAAGCGCCGCTTCATCACCGCCGGCATGACCGGTTTCGCCCTCATGCTGCCGCTGGCGGTCACCTCGACCCGCGGATGGATTCGCCGCATGGGCGGCAGGAACTGGCAGCGGCTGCACCGCCTGATCTACTTCAGCGCTGCGGCCGGGGTGGTGCATTACTACTGGCTGGTGAAGTCCGATATCCGCCTCCCGGTGCTGTACGGCGCTATTTTGGCTGTCCTTCTGTTGCTCCGCTGGGCGAACCGGCGCCCCGTGTACAATCGGTAGGTTGATGCAGGGGAATGAGACCTGGCGGGTCTTTGAGCATCCCATTTACGCCGCCTCCCGGGCCAGCCGCATGGCCAACCTGTTTGCCTCCTTCCCCCCCGAACGCCTGAGGGGCAAGCGCGTTCTGGAGGCCGGATGCGGCACCGGGGAACTGGGAGAGTTCCTGGAGCGGCACGGCTGCCGGGTAGTCAGCGTGGACGCGCGCGAGGAGTTTCTAGTTCGCCTGCGCCAGAAGTATCCCTCGCGCGAAGCGCACCGCGTGGACCTGGATCATTGGGACCCCGAGCGGCTGGGCCGCTTTGATGCGGTGCTGGCTTTCGGGATCCTGTATCACCTGGCCGAGCCCGAAGCTTTCCTGGCGGGTTGCGCGCGCATCACCGGCACCATTCTGCTGGAGACCATGACGCGCGACTCCCCGTGGGCCGACTGCGTGCGCGTGACGGACAGCCAGCCGGAAGGGGCGTGGTCACGCATCGGCTCGCGGCCGACTACGGCCTGGATCGCCCGCGTGCTGGAGCGCCACGGCTTCGTCGCGGAGGACATCTCCTCTTCCCGCGCCAATTGGTACGGTCCGTATCCCTCCCTGTACGACTGGGAGCCGCAGAACAGCGGCGGCTGGACCCGCGGCAACGCTGTGCTGCGCCGCATGCTGATCTGCCGCGGGAAGGCCGCCGCGCCGCCCGCCGCGCCGCCACCCGCCCCGTACCTGCTGCACCGGATCGAGCCCGCCGTTGCCCTGGACCTCGCGGCGGACGATCTCGAATCCGCGCGCGCCATGCGCACCCTGCGGCACGCCGGATACTGCCTGCGCAGCGAGCAGTTCCAGGGGAACCGCGCGGCGGTGGTCTTCGAGCGCCAGGAATCCGCCGGAGCGGAGTTGCGGCCCCTGCTGGTGCACGTCCACATCCCCAAATGCGCCGGCACGTCCTTCCGGCGCCTGCTGTACGACAGTTTCGGCGCGCGGCACCGCGATATCTATCCCGAAGAGACGGTCCGCCCGTGGACGCGCGAGGAGTGGCTGCGGCTGGTTCTGGAGAACCCCGAGACCGCGTCTTTCTCGAGCCACTCGGTGCGCGTCTTTCCTCCCATCGCCGGCGACCGCCGGCTGCTGTATGTCGCTTTCCTGCGCGACCCGCTGCGCCGCTACGTCTCCCACCTGACCTATTTCCAGAAGCAGTTTCAGAGCCTGCCGGAGGATCTGCGCGCGCGCTTGCCCGAGGACTGCGCGCAGCTCTCCCAGCGCGAGCTGGCCGCCTGGCTACAGGCCAACCAGCCGGATTCCTTTCACCGCAGCCTGTTGACCGTGAACTTTCTGGCGGAGCAGACGTGGGTGGATCGCGTGGGCGGCATGCTCGGGCTGGCTGGCCGCTGGCTGGATTCCGGCACGATCCTCTACGCCGGATTCGAGCCGGTGCGGCTGGCGCTCGCGACCGCCCTGCTCGACGACTTCTTTTTCGTGGGCCTGGTCGAGGAGATGGAAACCAGCCTGCGGCTGCTGCGCCGCAAGCTGGAACCCTACGGGCTGCGCCTGGCGAACCTGCCGCTGCCGCTGGAAAACGTTTCCGCGGAGTTGGCCGGTGACCTCACGTGGCTGCACCCCTCCGACCGGGTGGGCCGCGTCATTCTGGAACAATTGGAAGCGGACCGGATGCTCTATCACCGTTTTCAGGCTCGCTTCCGCGCTATGCAAGAATAAAACTGTTGCTCCCGCTCCGCTGGCAGACGTTTGTGGATTTCCTGGCGCTGGCCGCGGCCCTCTATATCCTTCTCCGCTGGTCGCAGAGGGCCCGGGCTCTGCGCATCGCGCTGACCATCGTGGGCCTGCACGTGCTGGCGCTCCTGGCGCGGCATTTCGAGTTAATGATCACGGGCTGGCTCCTGGACGGGGCCGCCGCCCTGGCCGCCATTTATCTGTTGCTGGCCTTTCGCGCCGAACTGCGGCACGCCTTCCTGGGATTGGACAGCCTGCTGGCGCAGCGCCCGAGCGGCCTGCTGACTCCGACCTACCGCGCCATCGGCAAGACCGCCTTCAACCTGGCGGCGGAGAGGCTGGGCGGGCTGATGGTGCTGGTGCGGCGCGACGCGATCGAGGAACTGCTGGATGGCGGCGTGGCTCTGCGGGCCGAGGTCTCCGCGGAATTGCTGGACGCCATCTTCCAGAAGACCTCTCCCCTGCACGACGGCGCTGTGATCCTGGAGAACGATCGCGTGGCCATGGCCAACGCCGTGCTTCCGCTCACCGAGCGCAAGGAGGTTCCGCCGCACTATGGCACGCGGCATCGCGCGGGCATGGGCCTGGCGGAGCGCTGCGACGCCCTGGTGGTGGTGGTTTCCGAAGAGCGCGGCGAGGTCACTCTCATGGACGGGCGCGTGATGCGCCGCATGGACCACGTCGAGGAACTGGTCCAGTTGCTGCAAAGGCTCGAAAGCCGCGCCCAGTTGCACCTGAAGCAGCGTCTCTGGCGGGTCTTCGCCGCCAATCTGAAATTCAAGTTCGCCGCTTTGGGCCTGGCCGGGCTGCTCTGGGGCATGACCTTCCTGGTGACCGGGACCACCGTGCGCACGGTCAGCGTGCCGGTGGAGTTTATCAACGTGCCGGCCGGCATGGAAATCACCCGCCAGTCGTTCGACCACCTCCAAGTGCAGGTGAGCGGCAGTTCCTGGATTATGGATTCTGTGAGCCTCAGCAGGCTGGTGGCGCGTTTCGATTTGCGTAGCGCCAGTGCGGGTCTCGTGACCCTGCGGATTACTCCCGGAGTGCTCAATCTGCCGCCGGGACTGGTCATGGAGCGTGTCTCGCCCGAAGGGCTGGAGGTGCGCCTGGTCCCGCGGAGGCCGCCGAAGCTGTAAAGCCAGCCTCCCTTGCTACCGCACCACGGCGCGCACCGGCCGGCCCGGCATGGCATCCGGCACGAGTTGCCCGCCGCGAACCACCAGGGCTCCGTTCACCAGCACGTATTCGATTCCGGTGGAGTAGCGCGCCGGCTCCTCGTAGGTGGACCGGTCGGAGACCCGCTGGGGATCGAAGATGGTCAGGTCGGCATCGGCGCCCACGCGAATGCGGCCCTTGTTGCGCATGGCCGGGGCGTAGGCTTCCAGACGCTGGGCCGGCATGAGGCTCATCTTGCGGATGGCGTCCATCAGGGTGAGCGTGTGGGTCTCCCGCACATAATGCCCCAGCACGCGGGCGAAGCTGCCGGAGCCGCGCGGGTGCCCCTTGCCTTGCTGAATCAGGCCGTCGCTGGCGATCATGGTCAGCGGACTGGCCATGGCGGCCTCCACCGCTTCCGGCGGGATCATGTGCATGATCACCGGGCCGCCCGCCTGGCGATACCGGGCGAAGGTTTCGGCGGTGAGCCGTTCTCCTGTAGCCACCCACTGCAACTGGCCGTACCCGATGCCCAGTTTCTCCTCCCAGCCGGGATCAAACAGCGCGGACTCGAGTTCCGTCATGGCGGCGGTGTACGGGTAAAGCTCGGTGGTGACGTCCAGGTTCCTGGCGCGCGCTTCCGCGATCATCTGGAGCAGCTTGGGAGTGGAGCCCAGGCCCATGCTGGTGATATGCACGATGTGCAGGGGCGCTCCGGTGATTGCGGCTGCCGCGATGACTTCCTCGACGGCCTGGATGCTGTCTTCACCGGTCATGCGCACGTGCACAAAGCAAGGTGCGTGGAAGCGCGCAGCCACGCGGAACATTTCGAGGATCTCCCAGCGGGAGGCCGCCGGCGTGTAGCCGATGCCGAAGCCCACCCCCAGGGCGCCGCGCTTCAGACCCTGCTCCAGGCGGCGCTTCAGGTCCGTGATCTCTTCTTCCGAGGCGGCGCGGTGGGCGGCCGCGCCGGTCGGCAGGAAGCGGCCCGGGTCGTGCATAACGGCCATGCGCGCGGGAATGTGGCCGGCGCTGGCGCCGAAATGGATGGGAGCGCCGCCTGAGCGTTCGGCGTACCAGGCATCCACGTCGCCCACGCCGACTTCGAGTTCGAGCGCCGTGGTCACACCGTCCATGGCCTTGTAGCGGTAATTTTCCAGGTCCTGGCCGTGCGAATGCAAATCGATGAAGCCCGGCGCCACGACCAGCCCGCTTGCGTCGATGACCGCGCCGCCGGAGAGCGGCGCCGGCGAGAGCGCCGCGATGCGGCTCCCGCGGATACCCACGTTGCGCACGGCATCGAGACCGGATTCCGGATCGACCACGCGGCCATTGCGGATGACCAGGTCGTACGTCTGCGCGCCGAGCGGCATTCCCAGGACCAGAAGCCCCGCCAGGCGAATTGCGCGCGCGCGGGTCACTTGTTCAGCATGGGGGCAATCGCCAGGTTCAGCCCCAGCATGATCACGGACGCCGCCGGCAACACCAGCAGCGCCTTCCGCAGCCGCTTGGGGTCCCCGCCGGCGACCGCGCCGATGATCCGGGAGCTCACCGCCAGCCCGATCCACCCGCAAGTGATGACAATGCCCATGGCCGTGGCGGTCATTCTGGGGAATGCGTCTCCGACCATGGCCAGCGTCGTGGGAAAGACCGGCGCCATGGCCACGCCTGCGAGGAACACCAGGATCCACGCAGACCTGGGATTGCTGGTGCGAAGCATGAGATAGGTCGTGATCGCCATGAGGGCCGAAGCCGTCATGGTGACGGTGGGGGCCGGAACCGTGATCAGGATGGGAGAGACCACCACGCGGCCAAGCAGCAGGCCGAGGGCGAAGCCCAGCGAGAGGATGTTGAGCGCGCGGGCTTCGGGGATGCCCTGCGCCACCAGATGGCGCACCAGCCAGTTCCACACGCCCACTTCGCAGGAAACGTACAGAAACAGGAAGAAGGCCAGCAAAAACAGGATGGGCCGGCCGAGCACCGGGCCGACCTCGGACATTACGAAGCTCTGCGCGCCGGTCGGGCCGGGCATCGGGGTGGCGATGTGCACAAACAGCGTCGCCGCGGTGAGCACGGCCACCGTGTAGCACAGGCGGATGGAGTTGCGCGAGAGCAGGTTGGCGGAGATAAAGGGAGTCGCCAGTCCGCCCAGGCCGAAGAACAGGTTCAGCAGGTTCAGCGTGGTGGCGCGCCGGGCTTCACTAATATCGCTGACCAGGGCGTTGGCCGCGGTGACGATCACGCCCCCGCCCAGCCCCAGCAGAAACAGGTACAGCATCACGCTGCGGTAGCCCTTGGATTTCGGTAGTGCGAACAGGGCCAGGGCGATCAGCGCCAGGCCCAGCACCAGGCCGGCCTTCTTGCCCTCGTTGTCGATCATCGGGCCGACGGCGATGGATGCGATGATCAGGCCCAGGGCCTGGGCGAAGGCGATCGTTCCGTTCTGGCTGGGAGTCAGGTTGAACCGGGCGGACAGGTCCGGCAGAATGGTGCCGAGCATCGCGGCAATCATGCCGTAAACGAAGATCGCGAGGATCGCGGCGACGATGAGCATGGACCCACGATCTTACCAGATCGCCCGGAGCCTGGGCCGTGAGATCCTAACCCTGTGGCGAAGCGGATTCTGCGATCCCCGGCGCTGATTCTACTGGCGGCCGCCGGCCTCCGGCTGGCCTATCTCGCCAGCTACCAGAGCCATGCGGCGCACCGGGCGCTGGGCGTGATCCCCTTCCTGTTCGAGCCGGGAAACATCGCCTACGCTCTGGCCGGCGGGCATGGTTTCGCCTCTCCGTTTCGCACAGATACGGGGCCCACCGCCTGGATGACGCCGGTCTACCCCCTGCTGCTGGCCGGGGTCTTCCGCGTCTTCGGGATCTACACGTACCGCGCATTTCTGGCGGCCGCGGGGCTGAATATTCTCTTTTCCACGGCGGCCTGTTTGCCGCTCTATTTGACCGGCAAACGGGTGGCGGGAGAGGGCTGCGGCGCGGCGGCCGCGTGGCTTTGGGCGGTCTTTCCGAACGCCATCCTGCTGCCGGTGGAATCCATGTGGGATGCTTCGCTGGCCGCGCTTCTGGGCGCCAGCCTGCTGTGGGCCACCATCGCGCTGGCCGGCTCGCGGCGCGCGCCGGCGTGGTGCGGCTACGGACTGCTCTGGGGACTTGCGCTGATGACCACGCCGACGCTGGGCGTGCTGCTGCCGTTCCTCGCGGGCTGGCTGGCCTTCCGGGACGGCTGGAAGCGGCCGGCGCTGGCGGGCGCCATCGCCGCGCTGTGCTGCGTGCCCTGGACAGCGCGCAACTACCAGGTCTTCCACACGCTGGTGCCGCTGCGTTCGGTCATGGGCCTGCAATTGTGGATCGGCAACAACGAGCGCACCGAGCAAGTGTTGCCGGGCCGCCTGCACCCGATCGACAGCCAGGCCGAACGCGACCGCTACACCGAACTGGGAGAGATCGCCTATATGCGGGAGAAGCGCGAGCAGGCATTCGCATTCATGCGGGCGCACCCGGCCGTGGTGGCCGGCTATATGGCCCGCCGGTTTGTCGCCACCTGGACCGGCGGCACGTCCCACCCCGTGCGGGGTTTGCTGCGCGCGGCGGTCCCCTTCCGCTTCGTGCTGCTTTTCAATCTTCTGGCCGCCGCGGGCGCGGTGGCCGGAATCCTGGTTCTCTACCGGCGGCGCAGCCCGTACTGGTTTCCGGCGGCCGTGTTTCCGATCATCTTTCCCTGCGTGGCGTACCTGACGCTGGCCTCGGCGCGCTACCGCCACCCCATCGACCCCGCCCTGCTGCTGCTGGCCGCCTGCGCGTTCACCACCTTCTGCACAGACGCCCGAGCGCGAGCAGCGCAGTGGCGGCTGCGAGCAGCACTAACGGTAGGCGAAGATCATGGCATAGACGATTAGTCCGATCATGATCATGCCGATGCCCAGTGCGGTGAACCCGAAGCGGCGCCACCACTTGAGGGCTAGCGGCGGCGGCGCCGGCATGAGGAGGCTCTCCAGCCGGCCGCTCTCCACCGCTTCCTGGTACTCGCGGGGGCGGTCGCGTTTGAACTCCTCCAGCGGCATTCCCCCGGTGAACATCACCGTGTCGATAGGGAACTTTTCCGGACGAAAATGCGTGTTGAAGAAATGCACCACGAAGATGAAGCTCACCGCCAACAGAGCTTCGTCGCTGTGGATGGTGGTGGCCACGTTGACCGCCCAGCCCGGCACCACGCGCGTAAACAGCTCCGGGAACCACAGCAGCAGCCCGGTACCGCCGATCACCGCCACTCCCCAGAAGACCGCGAAGTAGTCGAATTTCTCCCAATAGGTCCAGCGGCCGTATTCCGGCCGTGGACCGCGGTTGAAGAACCACTTCAACGATCCCACCAACTCTCGCAGGTCGCGCCGGTTGAACAGCATGCTCTCCGGCCCGGCGACGAACCGGCGCCAGCTCAGGCCGCCAAGCCGCTTCTGCCGCACCAGGTCCCACACATGCGTCCCGAAGTAACTGAAGGTAAGGACCGCGCAGAAGCGGTGGATGAGGCCGGCGCCTTCGAATCCCCCCAGCAGGTGCGCGATCACTCTGGCCCATGGCGCGTAAGAGAACTTCAGAATCATGCCGGTCAGCGCCAGCCCTAAAAAGCTGCCGATCACCATCAGGTGCAGGTTTCGGTGGAGGGGCTGAAAGCGGCGTACGTATGTCCCGCTCTCGCCGTGGTTGTTTTTCGCCAGCTTGCGATATTCCAGCGAGCGCGGCAGCCACATTACCGTGTGGGCGCCCGAAACCAGCAGCGTGCCCACGAGCAGCGTGGTCATACCCCAGAAGGTGAGAAACAGAAACGGGTATTTGTTGGGATCGTGATGCGTAGCGTGCGTCAGATAGCCGGCGAATTGCCGGTGCGAGCCGGTATGGCACTTGGAACACGTGCGCACGATGTTGACCCGGCTCAGCCGGGAGCGCGGATCGTTCACCGGCAGGATGTCGTGCGCACCGTGGCAATCGTAGCACTTGGCGGTCTTCAGATATCCCAGTTTGGAGACCTTCCCGTGGAAGGTTTCGAAATAACTCGCTGTAATCTGCTGGTGGCAGCGCCCGCACTGGTCCATGATGTGCAGCCGGAAGTTGCTCAAGTCCGTGCGCTGGATGCTGTGCGCCGAGTGGCAGTCCGCGCAGACCGGCAGTTCCTTCCCGGTGCGGGTCACCGTGGGACTGTGGACGCTGGCGGTAAACAGCTCGTAGATGCCGCGGTGGCACTGCGCGCAGGTGCGCGCGACATTGGCGCGGTTCACGCTGGAGCGCGGGTCGCGCGCGGGCAGTTCGTGGTGCGCGCTGTGGCAGTCGGCGCAGTCCGCCGTGACGGTCAGTCCGCTCTGGAGCAGCCCCTTGCCGTGAATGCTCTCGCGGTAGTGCTCTACCGGGAGAGTGTCTTTGCCGTTGTAGCGCAGCGCGGCTCTCTGCCCGGCGCGGTGGCACTTGGCGCACAGGGCCGGCACGTTGCGCGAAAAGGTCGGGGATGCCGAATCCGTCTTCCCCATGGTGGCGTGCGGATCGTGGCAGTCGCGGCAGTCCGGCGCGTCCGGACTGCCCTTGGCCAGCAACTGGCCGTGGGTGCTCTCCCGATACTGCGTCACCTGCCCGGCGTGGCAGATGGAGCAGTCCACCCGTTCCGGCATGGTGCGGCAGGCCCGCACCTCCGAGGGCGTGCCGCCGGTATGGCACTGCACGCAGGCGGTGCGGGCGTGGCGCGACGCGGCCAGCTTCGCCTGGTCCACAAAGAGCGAAACCGTGCGGGTGCCGCGCGCTACCTTCAAGGTCGGATCTCCGTGGCAGCGCAGGCAATCCCGATCCGCCATGCCCTGCGCATAGTACACGTGCCGTACCTTGTGCGGCTCATGGCAGTCCACACAGGCGGGGATCAGATGCGGCTCCTTCTCCCACAACTCGCCTCGAATCACCTGGCGATGCACGCTCTCGATCAGCGCGTGGCACCTGGTGCAGGTCCTGGCGATGTTCCCCTTGGCGATGGAGGACTGCGGATCGGTGTGCGGCAGCACCCGGTGCGCCGTGTGACAACTGGTGCATACGGCGGTCACCGTGAGGCCGCGCTTGAACAACCCCTCGCCGTGGATGCTATCCCGGTAATTGCCAAGAATGTTTTCCTGCGGGATATTCCGCGTCACGCTCACCGGCGTGCCTTCCCGGTGGCAGCCGCCACATAGCCGCGGTATCTCCATGGTGGAAATCGGCGACCGCGGCGCCGAGGCCCGCAGCACGTTATGGGTTCCGTGGCAGTTCTTGCAGGCCGGCGCCAGCCGGTCTCCCCGCGCTGCCGCGCGTCCGTGCAGGCTGGCGCTGTATTGCGCTCCCTCGTCGGGGTGGCAGGAACCGCAGTCCACGCGCGCCAACCTGTCGGCGTGGGGGACCTCTTTCACGTCCGCGTGGCACCCCGTGCATTCCAGCGCGGCGTGTGGCGAAGCCTTCAGAGCCGCGGCGTCAAACGGCGGCGGCACACCCGGCTCGCGCTTGCCCGTGCGCTGGCCGGCGTCATGACAGGCAGCGCAGTCGGCGGCATGCGGCTGCGCCGCCAGGCTGCACGTCCACAGCGCCAGACAGGGAATGACCCCCCAGCCAAAGCTCATTGCCAGTTTCCTCAGACCGAAGAAGCATAGAGGATAAAAGACTCTTAAAGACTATAATAGTGTTGAATTCCGCGTCAAGCGGTTGAAAACTCTTTTCAGCGACTTGTTTTGGAGGTACTCTTCCTACATGTGCAAGCATCTGCCTCGTCTCTGGCTGGCGGCAGTTCTTGCCTCAGCCCTGATTTCCTGCCAAAGTTCGCCGCGAGGGTCAGGGGCAGCGGATGGCACGGACGCGCGCCATACCATAAGCCCAGCACTGGAAGAGCTTTATATGGCCTGCAGCGCGGCGCCTCAACATTCGTTGGCCCAGCAGAACCTGGTCAAACAAATGGCCGAGCGAGCCTCAAACGGGAAAGAACTGCTGCTGGTTGCAAAGGCGGCAAGGGGGGTGTTCACCACCCCGGCCACCCCGGAAGAGCAACGCGCCGCCCGCGCCGTCTGCTCGACGGTCGCCGCCAAACTGATAAAAGCCGCAACTCTAGAACAACTAACGGAATGCGCTATCCAGTATCCCGTCAACTCGGAGGATGCCCGTCCGCTGGTCGAGCGAATGTTCCAGTTGGCGGAGAAGACCCCCGATCCGCAAACCTGGTACCAGGTGACGCGAGCGGCGCGGTGTGTGAAGGTTGAGGACCTGGCCCAGCAAGCGCTTGCCAAAGGCGGCGTGCTCTCCCGCCCCTAGCGCCCACGCCGTAAGAAAGATCTGATTGAGAGGATTGGCCGGGGGCGGGCAGCTTAGAAGTGCCGACCCCCTGCGCCCAAGGCGCAGGGTTCCCATCCCGCGGGTGATACTCTGTCCGGCATGGAGCAGCGTGTCGTGCTGGTTACGGGGGCTTCCTCGGGCATCGGGCACGCTTGTGCCCGGCAGCTTGCGGAGCGCGGGTTTCGGGTCTTCGGCACCTCGCGGATGGCCGGACCGAAGGAGGGGCCCGTCCGCATGCTCCGGATGGATGTGACCGACGACGCATCCGTGCTCCAGGGCGTTGACGCGATCCTCCAAAGCGAAGGGCGGCTGGACATCGTGGTGAACAACGCGGGCATCGCGGTCGCCGGACCCCTGGAAAGCACGTCCCTGGACGAAGCCCGGCGGCTGCTCGATGTGAACCTGCTGGGCGTTTTTCGCGTTTGCCGCGCCGTTCTGCCGTGGATGCGCCGGCAGGGCGGCGGATTCCTCGTGGACATCAGCTCCATCGGTGGCCTGATCGGGATTCCCTATCAGCCCTTCTACAGCGCTTCCAAGTTCGCCCTGGAAGGCCTGTCGGAGTCGCTGCGCCTGGAGGCCCGGCCGTTCGGTGTCCGCGTGGTCCTCATCGAGCCGGGCGACACCAGGACGCCGATCACCCGGCATCGCACCGTCGCGGCCGACGCTGCCACCAACCGGTTGTATCCGGCATTTCCGGCCGCGCTCGAACGCATGGCCAGCGACGAGCAGCAGGGGCCGGGGCCGGAACGCGTCGCGCGGCTGCTCTGCCGGATCGTGAACCATCCGCGGCCGCGCCTCCGGTACACCACCGGCCCACCCGCGCAGCGCGCCGCCGTCTGGCTCAAACGCCTGATGCCTTACACGTTGCTGGAGTATGGTATGCGGCGGTACTACGGGTTGAAGCACTAAGCACCCGGCCCGCTATACGTCCTGGTACTAAATTCGGGCGCTTCCCCTGTATGATTTCACCCATGGGGTTTTGCGGCGCTGTAGGATAGTCCGGACGGAGGGGTTCCGATGAAATCCTTACTTGCAGCTTGTGCTATCCTGAGTGCCGCTTTGGCAAGCGGCGCGCTTGCGCAGACTCCGGCCATTAGTGCGGTAGCGAACAATTACAGCGGGATCAAGCCCGGCCTGCCCAATTACGGCATCGCGCAAGGCTCGATTTTCGCGATTTACGGCTCAAACCTGGCGGGCAGCTCCACGGGACTGCAAAGTCCGCCCCTGCAAACCACACTTAGCGGCGTATCGGTTTCGGTGACCGTGGGCGGCGTCACCAAGCAGGCGCTGCTCTACTATGTAACGCCCACGCAGATCGGCGGCATCATGCCTTCCAGCGTGCCGGCGGGGACGGGCCAAATCACCGTGACCAACAACGGCGCCACGAGCGCCCCCGCCCAGATCGTAGTGGTGCAGGCCGCCTTCGGGATCCTGACGCTCAACGGCGGGGGTACCGGACCGGCGGCGGCGTTCGACGCGAAATACAATTACCTGGGGTCCTCGAACGCGGCGAACCCGGGGGATACCATCCTGCTGTGGGGCACCGGGCTCGGCCCGGTCACCGACGACAATCAGCAATCCGCCACCAACGCGCCCATTGAAGTGGACATCGGCGGAGTGGCGGCCAACGTGGTGTACCACGGCCGGTCGCAGTACCCCGGGTTGGACCAGATCAACGTGGTGGTGCCCTCCGGCTCCACGGGCTGTTATGTTTCCCTGGTGGTCCGGTCCGGCAACTACGTCAGCAACTTTTCTTCTCTGCCGGTGGCCAGCGGCAGCCGCGCCTGCTCGGACCAGACTACGGGCATATTCGGCGGCTTCTCCCCCAGCCAGCTTCAGGCGCTGAATGGCAAAACCAGCTTCACCGTGGGCATCCTTGGGCTGAGCAAGACGAGCACCAGTATTCCCGCCACAGTGGTGAACGGCATCACGATCGTCCCAGCCAGCAATTTCACCTTCGATTACGGCTTTGCGGCATTCGACCGCGTCACGCTGCCGCAACAGGTGAACACCTATGTGAGCCAGGGCTCCACCAACGGCGTTGCCTCGATCGGCAGTTGCACGGTGTACACGGTGATCACGAATCCCACCTCTGGCGGGACGCCCACCACTCCGGCGACGCCGAACCCGATCAACGCGGGGACCACCACGGCGCTCAACGCCGGTGCGGCGATCAACGTGAGCGGTCCGGACGGCAAGAAGTCGATGCCCTTCCAGAACGGCAGCTACAACGCGCAACTGGGCGGCGGAACGGGCCCCACCGCCATGCCCGAGTTCATCCCGGCCTCTGGCGGCTCGTTCACCTTCGACAATGGCGGAGGCGGGCCGGACATCGGCGCCTTCACGACGCAGTTCACCCTCGTTCCAGTGGTCTGGTCGAACCAGAGCAGCCTCGCGACCGTCAACCGGAGCCAGGGCGCCACGGTCACTTGGACGGGCGGCAACGCCAACACGTATGTCAACATCACCGGATACTCCTACACGGTGAGCGGCAGCCAATATCTGTTCGGCTACTATAGCTGCACGGCGCCGGCCACGGCGCAGCAATTCAACGTGCCCGCCGCGGTGCTGCTGGCTCTGCCCCCGAGCGGCAGCCAGACCATCGCCGGCATCAGTGTGCCTTTGTCCGGATCGATGGCAGTGTACAGCTTTAACGTCGCCACCACGCTGAGCATCCCGGGAGTAGACCTGGCCTGGGGCTTTGCGTACTCCGGCAGCAGCGCGTCGGTCAAATACCAGTGAGACAAAGGTCCGGGGGCGGGCTTGAGCCGGGGCGAGCGCTGCGGTACGCTTTGGCTTAACGCCATGCCCCTAGACCTTTCCCGCCAGGTGGTGGTCCGCTGGCACGACGCGGAACCGGCGCACGCGTCCCTGTTGCAGGAGGCCGCGGTCAACAGCGTCCTGCTCTCCGCGCCCCAGGAAGAGTTCACGCGCGCCTGCCGCGCCGCCGGCATCGAGACGTACACGGAAGACCAGGTGCAGTTCCTGGGTCTGAAGGCGCTGGCGGGCGCTGCGCCCGGCAAGCCGCTGGCCCTGACCGAAGGACAGTGGCCGGGCATCACCAGGGGGCCGAACGTGAAGGGTCGCGGCGACGAAGTGGCCACGGCCAGCAGCCAGCCCTGGGTGGATGCTAACGGTTTCTGGGTGGGATATTTGCGGGCCCTCGCGCCCGGGCGCCCGCCGGCTTTGGGTTATGTGCCCAAGCTGGGGGACCGCCTGGCGCCCTTTGATTCCCTGGAACTCGCGCTGGTGGAGGCCTGGGTCTCGGGCGGCAACTACGTGATGTCGCTGGATCCGCGCTTCCGCACGGCGCTGGCGGCCGGGGACGCCAAGGCGCGCGCCGCCTGGAGCGGCCTGGGCCGCACGGCGCGCTGGCTGCAAGAGCAGATCGGCCTGTTTCGCCTGCCCACGTTTCCCATCATCACGCTGCTGGTGGAGGAGGGCGAGACCACCGCGGAGATCGCCAACCTGATGTACCGGCAGAACGCCTCACCGGCGCTGGCGCGTGCCGATCAGCCGCCGGCGCCCGCCCCGCGGCGCATCCGGGCCCTGGTGGCTGTGGATCTGCGGCCGCCCGCCGCGGCGGTGCGCCACCGCATCCTGGCCCACGCCGAAGCAGGCGCCTCGGTGGTGGTGAACGGCGACTGGTGGCGGAACAGCCGCCTCAAAAAGGTCAAGAGCGAAGAGGACCGGGATTACTACCAGTTGGGGAGCGGGCAGATCGTGGCCTATCGCGAGACCATCTCCGACCCCAGCGAGTTCGCCCTGGACGTGATCGATATCGTGACACACCGGCGCCGCGCCGCCCGGCTGTGGAATGCGCCCACGGTGATCGCGCTGGCTACCGGCAAGGGCCTGCTGCACTGCGTCAACTACGGCTCGCCCATCGACGACCTGATCCAGGCGCGCATCCAGGGCTCTTATTCCAAGGCGACGCTGTTGCGCCCCGAAGCGCCGCCGCAGGAACTGAAGGCGTCGCGGCGGGGCACCGCGACCGAGGTGATGATTCCGGAATTGCGCCGCCTCGGGGTGGTGGTTTTCGGGTAAACTGTAGGCGAAAAGGGAGGGTGACGATGACGATCAGCCGGAGAGATTTGTTGCGTGCCGGCGCCGTGGCCGCCGCGGGCGCGGCGGCCGGAGTGGACCTGGCGGCGGCGCCCGCCCGGCTGCCCCAGGCGTATTTCGGTGTGCATCCCTTTATCGAGGCCAATCCCAAGGCCGTCTTTATCCGCCGCACGCACGTGCCGCACAAGATGGCGGAGGACGCCAAGCGCAAGGAGGGCCTGACCCTGGCGCGCGAGATCTTTGTGCCCATGGACCGCCCGGGCGTGCCGGTCTCCCACCGCATCGTGCTCAAGCCCAACGTGTGCAGCGTGCACGACCGGCGCCGGCCCGACGTGGAAAACTGGGGCACGGGCACGGACCCGCAGTTCTACGAAGGCATGGTGATGGGCCTCCAGGAACTGGGCCTGAAGAAGTTTCATTTCGTGGAGGCCAATAACTTCCACGAATGGAACCTGCGCGGATTCGTGGACATCAACGAGCGGCTGGGCGTCCAGATGAACGAGTGCGAGCGCCGCGTCCGCAACTTTAAAGAAGGATACGAAATGACCTGGACCAAGGTGCCGGAGGCGGTGGTCTACAGCCGCATCCCGCACTATGCGCCGGTCAACGAGCCGGACACCTGGCTGCTGAACATCGCCAAGTGGAAGGCCCACGGGATGTGCCTCACCCAGTCGGTGAAGAACGAGCAGGGGCTGGTGGTGCTGCCCTACGTGCGTTTCTGCCCCGGCTGGAAGATGGTCACCGGGGTGCCGGACTTCATGAAGCCGGACATCCACCCGCGCGTGGAGACGGTGGTGAACAAGTTCTTCGAGCGCCACGTGAAGATGGGCTATTCGCGATACGACAGCCCGGCGCAACTCAGCCCCATGCACCAGGAGATCTGGGCGCACAAGACGCTGGATAACATGAGCGTGCTCAAGACCGGCCTGGCCATGATCGACGGCATCTACGGGCGGGACGGCAACGGCTTCGGCATCGGCAACGATTACCTCACCAACCTGGTGATGTTCAGCAAGGATAAATTCCGGCTGGACCTGATCGGGCTGTACCTGGGCGGACACGAGCCGGGTAACGTGCACCTCTACCGCATCGCCAAGGAGCGCGGCCTGAGCGACACCTTCAATCCCTGGGAAGTGCCCATCTACGAGTGGGTGGACGGGCAGGCGGTGCCGCGCAAGCTGACGGACTTCCCGCGCACGCCCCTCAAGACTTACTACCTCCAGCGGCGCGGCGAGCCGGAATATCACCTGGTGAACGAGCCGTTCGACTACGACAAGCACAAGGCGTAAGAGGAAGAACCGCTCCCTAACCCGCCCGGATTTTGCGAACTTCTGCGCGGATACGGCGTATTAAGCTTCATGGGATCGTACGCCCATCAGCTCCGCTACGTGCTCCGTACCCTTTTGCGTTCCCCGATGTTCACAATTGTTACGGTGGTTACGATCGCCGTCGGCATCGGCGCCAACGCGGCGATCTTCGCCATTGTCAACGGTGTTCTCCTGAAGCCTCTCCCGTACCCCGGACCGGACCGGCTGGTCGCCGTCCGGGAAGCCACTGCCGTTCTCGCTATCAAGGACGTGGGGCTCTCAGCGGCCGACTATTTCACCTTCCGCGAGGAGAACCGAACCTTCGAGCGGTTCGGGCTCTGGACCAGCGACCGCGTGAGCGTCACCGGACTCGATGCGCCGGAGCAGGTTCCGGCCATCACCGTCACCGTGGATACGCTTCCCGCGTTGGGTATCCCGCCTGCCGCTGGTTCAGCGACAAGGACGATGCTCCCGGAGCCGCCAGAACCGTCATCCTGAGCCACGGATACTGGCAGCGGAAGTTCGGAGGCGCCCACTCCGCCATAGGCCATAGCATCCACATCGACGGCCGTCTCTGCGAGATCATCGGCGTGATGCCTGCCGGCTTCCGGCTGCTGGATGAAAAGGCGGACCTCATTCAGCCGTTTCGGTTCGATCGGGCCAAGACTACGCTGGGCAGCTACAGCTTCCGCGGCATCGCCCGCCTGAAGCCCGGTGTGACCGTGCAGCAGGCAAATGCCGATGTCGGCCGCATGATCCACATGGAATTCACGAAATTCCAGCCGCCTCCCGGATTCAGCGTGAAGCTTTTTGAACAGGCCCGCTTCCAGCCCGACCTCCGTCCTCTGAAAGAGGAGGTGATCACGTCCAACCCGGTTTCCGGGCTCCGGCCCAGGTGCAGACCCTGCGCATCTATATTCCCGATACACAGGTGAAAGAGCCGGTGCGCGTCATACGCATGCAGCAGGAAAATTCAGGATAGACTCGCCGCGATTCCCGGTGTCACGTCGGCGGCGTACGCCAACTCCGTGCCCACCGACGGCATCAGCAGCAACGACGTGCTCTATGCCGAAGACCGCGTGTACTCCGAAGGCCAGCTTCCGCCTTTGCGCCGCTTCAAGTTCGTCGCCCCGGGTTTCTTTAAGACCATGGGAACCCCCCTGGTCGCCGGGCGCGATTATACCTGGACCGACGTCTACGAACAGAGAAAATACGTCGTCGTATCGGAAAATATGGCGCGCGAGATGTGGCGCAGCCCCGCCGCCGCGCTCGGCAAGCGCATCCGCGAAGGCATGAGAGATGACTGGCGCGAGATCATCGGCGTGGTCGGCGATGTTCGTCACGATGGCGCCGACCAGAAGCCGCCGGCGGTAGTGTATTGGCCGGTCCTGATGAAGCAGTTCTGGGGCAGTGAGACCTTTGTGCAGCGCGGCGTGGTGTATGCGATCCGCAGCGCCAGGGCCGGTTCGCAGAGCTTCCTCGAGCAGGTCAGGCAGGCGGTCTGGTCCGTCAACCCGGATCTCCCGCTGGCGCGCGTCGAGACCATGGAGCAGATTTACCGTGGCTCGATGGCGCGCAGCGCCTTCACCCTGGTGATGCTCGCCATCGCGGGAGGCATGGCGCTTCTGCTGGGTCTAATCGGCATTTACGGCGTCATCTCGTATTCCGTCTCCCAGCGCACCCGCGAACTCGGCATTCGCCTTGCTCTGGGCGCTCCGCAGTTCAGTCTGAAGGCCATGGTCGTTCGCCACGGAATCTGGCTGGCCGGCATCGGCGCGGCGGTGGGATTGGCCGTTTCCGCCGGCCTGACCCGCATCATGGCCTCCTGGCTCTACGGCATCAGCCCGCTTGACCCCTTAACCTATTCCGCGGTCTCGCTCGGCGTGCTTTCTGCCGCGGCCGCTGCCAGCTACCTGCCGGCCCGGCGGGCGTCCACGCTGAATCCGGTAGAAGCCCTGCGGGCGGAATAGGACAGGCACGTGGTCCGGAGGATGTCGGCGCCGCGGCGTTACTTACTTTTTCCTAAGAAGCGCAGGCGCACGGCGAAGGCGCGTGCCTGGCCGCGGGCGTAGGCCAGGAAATACGGCGAGTCGATATCGTTGTTCACCGCGTTGGGGTTGCCGTTATTGGTGAGGTTGTTGAGGCCGAAGCGCCAGGCCCACAGGCAATGCGCCGCCCGGAACTTGCGCTCGAAGTGCAGGTTGATGTTGAAGTACCCGGGATAGCGCCAGGCGTTGGGGTTGCCCACCAGGAAATCCTGCTCGTTGACCACGCTGAACGGGAAGCCGGTGCGGTATTCCAGCAGGTAGGCGACGTTGGTGTTGCGCGTCAGGAACTCCAGGGCGTGCGGCAGCAGGCGTTTGGGCAGCGGGGCCCAGCCCCAGGTCAGGAAGCGGTTCGGCGCGTCCCAGGGGTACGGGCCGGGGCCCTGCGGAGCGAACAGGGGGCTCTCCAGGCTGTAATCCACCACCGCATCCGTGCGGGCGTTCGAGCGCGTGTAGCCGGCCACCCACTCGAACTGTCCGGCGAAGGTGCGGCGCACGGTGAACTCCAGCGCGTCGTAGCGGTCGTGCCGCCAGTTGCGCAGGTAATATAGCCCCCCCGCCGGGATGGCGTTCGGCGCAAACGGCAAGGTATTGGCGAACATGAATCCGCCGCTGCCGACCTTGTGCGTATAGGTGGCTTTGCCGTAGAGATCCCAGGGCAGCTTGCGCTCCAGGCTGAGGCTGGAGGTGCGGTAACGCGGTACGGCGAGCTGCCGCTCGTTGATAAAGAATGCCGTCGGCACCGCTCCCGCCAGGACCGCGCCGTCAGGGGCGAAGAAGGTGGAGAGCGCAACCTGGTCCTGGTGCTGCGCCAGCGTGCTCAACAGCAGCGGGTCGTGGAAGATGCCGATGCCGGCGGCGATCTTGGTGTCCTTTAAGCGGCGGGGCGCCCAGGCGGCGGAGATCCGCGGCGACCAGACCACGTCGCGCACCACTTCGTCCCAATCGGCGCGCAGCCCCGCTTCGACCAGCAAATCGCCGCGCGGATTCCAGCGGTCCTGGATATACTGGCTGCCCTCGAAGTCGCGGCGTCCCAGAAAGGGATTGCCGACGAAGGTCACCATGCGCGCCACGCTGAGGTCGGTGCGCAGCACCTGGTAGGGATGGCGCAGGGCCTCCTGGTGGAACGCGGAGCGCTGGAAATCCACGCCGAACTTGAGCTGGTGCGAGCCTGCCAGGTGGAAGGCGGGCAGGAACAGGTTGGAGAGCCACTCCTGGCGGTACGTGTGCCGGCCCATGCTGGAGAAGTAGTTGCCGCGGTTGCCGAACGGCGTGATCTGGTACAACTGGTTGCCCTGCGGCACCCGCCGGGACCCGCCGCGGCTATCGGCGAAACCGACTTCCAGCACCATGCCGCGCCCGAAATACATCTGGTCCTTGACGGTGGACATGTAGAACGTCTGGTTCCAGTTCGTGGTGGCCTCGACCGGGTTGAGGAAGCTGAGCCCGCTCCGGTCCTGGTCCATGTAGTTGAATAGGAAGCTTGCGGTGAGGATGTTCGAGGGGGTGACGTTGACCTGGAAGCGGCTCAGGTTGCTGGTGGTCAGGCCGGTGGTGCGGTTTTGCCCGCTGGGCAGGCCGTGCACCACGTTGTCGTCGTAGAACGCGTCGAAGCCGTTGTGGAACCAGGCGCGGCCCTTCACCAGGGGGCCGGAGAAATCCAGCCGCGGCGTCCATTTGTTCAGGTGAAAGCCGTCCTCAGAGGAAAAGCCGGGGAAGAAATTGGTGCCGGAGACGCGCCAGCGGTCGTCGCCCATTTGCGTCTTGATGTCCAGGGCGCCGGCCGAGCCGCGGCCCTTCTCGGCCGAAAAGCGGCTCCCGTCGTAATCCAGGGTGCGCACGCTCTCGATGCTGAGGCGGGTGTTGAACTCACCGGTCACGGGATCGCTGGCATTGAAGCCGTCGATCATGAAGTTGGTCTGGCTGCTGTCGCCGCCGTTGAAATGCACGCGGCCGGAGGTGTCCTGCACCACGCCGTTCATCAGCGGCAGGGCGTTGCGAAGGTCCTGCGGCGCGGGGAACGGGACGGTAATGACTTCCACGTTGTTGAGCTGCTTCTTTTCCGCCGGCTCCTGCAGGTCGATGGCAGGGGGCGAGTAGACTACATCCACGGACTGCGTGACCTCCTGGAGATGATTCAGCGTGATGGTCAGGTGGTTCACGCCGTCCTGAAAGGCGGCGGAGCCTTTGAACTGGAAGTAGGTCTCGCGCGCGGCCAGGATCTGGTATTCGCCGGCGCTTTCCAGGTTCAGGACGAAGGCTCCGGAGAGGTCCGAAAAGGCCACGGCCGGGGCGGCCGCGGCGCCGGCGCGCACCTCGACCCGGACGCCGGAAACGGCCACGCCGGTGTCATCCACCACCTTGCCGTTGATGGTTACCTGCGCCAGCAGCGCTCCGGCGCCGCACTGCGCCAGCAATAGCAGCCGGCACAGTGACGTCGTCCCGCAACGCATCGACCTCAGCTTCCATTCTAGCCCGCGGCACGGCTGGTCCTTACTTGACCAGCACCGTGTCCAAAATACCCTTCTGCCGGGCGATACCCACGATCATCAGCTCCAGGCCCCCGGAGCCTCCGGTGAGGGAATGGACGTCGGCGAGACGCATCGGTACCGCGTCTCCACTGTGGATACTGGCGGTTTCGCCGTTCACCGTGACCGTTCCCTGGCCGTTCATTACGTAGTAAACCTCTTCCACCCCATCATGACGATGCCGGCCGTCGGAGACGCCGGGGGACAGTACCAGGTGGTCCACATAGGACCAGTTCGTGAAAAAGACCTCGGGCGGCAGGGCGCGCCGGTAGAGCGCCGTACCCGAGCCTCCGTGGAGGCCCTCGACCGGCTGGAGCAATTTGCGGTCCAGGTGCATGGTGATGAAGACGGGCTTGGGGTCCAGGGGCACACCCACGCGGTCGTCGTCCAGGTTGGAAGCATCGTACTTGCCCTTGACGCTGGTAATGCCGATGTTCATGAACTCGACGGGCTGATTGGTGGGGTTGTAGATGGCGTGGGAGCGGCCCATGCGGCAGGGCGCGCCCACCGGGCCCTGGAGCTGGGAGGTGCGGCCATCAATGGTGAACTGGGCCTCTCCGTTGAAGATAATGAACATCTCCTCCATCTGGTTGTGGTAGTGGTGGCCGACGCCGCCCAGGGGCGAAATCTGGCAGCGGTGCATGAACAGCAGGTTGGTTTCGAGCTGCGCGCCGTCAATCAGGGTGAGGCAGTCCATGTAGCCGGCGCCGGCGTGCGAGCGGTCGCGGTGATACTTGGACGGGTCGTTGTGGCCGATGCGGGCGGCCAGGGGCTCGCGCGCCAGGACGGCCAGCGGCACGAGCAGAGCGCAGAGACACAAATTCTTCATGGGATCCCCCTCCGGTTTGTTGGAACAAGGTAAAGCTTACACCACTACCGGGCTTGGGCGGCGGATACCGGGCGGGTAGCCAGTTCGCGGTTGGGATCGACCAGCAGCCAGGCCAGCGAGCCGGCGGCGCAGAGGCCGGCAGCTACCAGAAAGGAGGCGCTCCAGCCGAATTTGGCGGCGATGATGGGGGTAAGCGACGCGGTGACGGCGCCGCCGATCTGCCCGCCCATATTCATGACGCCGGAGACCGAACCGGCCGAGGCCCCGGCGATATCGGCGGTGACGGACCAGAAGGAACTCTGCGAAAGGTAGAGCGCCCCAGCGCCCCCGGCGAGCACGATGCAGGCCAGTTGCGGGCTTTGCACCTCGGTGGCCAGGGCCACGAACACGGCCGCCAGGCCGATCCCGAACACCCCCATGCCGCAACGCCCGACGCGCTTGCCGTAGCGCGCGGTCAGGCGGTCACTGATCCAGCCGCCGGCCAGCGAACAGACCGCCATGGCCATGAAGGGCAGCATGGAGTAGACGGAGCTGGACTTGAGGTCCAGGCCGCGCACGCGGTTCAGGTAGATGAAGAACCAACTGAAGAAGATGTAGGCAGTGTAGCCGTAGGCGAAGTAGCTCAGGGAGATGGCCAGCACGTCCTTGTTACCGAGGATGACGCCCCAGGGTAGGGCCTTGCCTTTTTCCAGTTCGGACGGAGGCTCGGGCAGGCCAGCCTCGATGAATTGCACCTCTTCCGGGGTGACCCAGGGATGCTCTTCGGGCGCATCGCGGGCGATCACGTACCAGACCACGCCGGCCAGCAGGCCCAAAATAGCCGAGACCCAGAAGGACTCACGCCAGCCGTAATTCACCAGGATCCAGGTGATGAGCGGCGGCGTAATGCCCGCGCCGGCGCCCACGCCGCAGAAGATCAGTCCGTTGGCGATGCCGCGCTCCTGGCTGGGAATCCAGTTGGCGACCAGGCGGTTGGAGGAGGGATAGACGACCGCTTCGCCCATTCCCAGCAGGAAGCGGACGCTGATGAGGATCACGAGCAGGCCGGCGATGCCGGCGGGCACGGCGGCCGTGAGGGAAGTGAACACGCCCCACCAGATCACGCCGAAGGACACGACCAGACGCGGGCCAAAGCGGTCCGCCAGGCGCCCGCCCGGCGCCTGAAACAACGCATACCCGATCACGAATGCGCTGAACACCCACCCCAGTTGGATATCCGTAACGTGGAAATCCTTCTGCATATGCTGTGCGGCGATGGAGATGTTCACGCGGTCCAGGTAGGCGATGGCGCTCATCACGAACATCCAGAAGATGAGCATCCAGCGCACCGGAAGCCGCGATTGGTTGGGCATAAGCCACCATGATACAAGCGTTCACGCAGGAGATGGGGGCGCGGAGAGACAGCCGGGAGAAGGGATGTGGTACCAGGCATCCGGACGGATGCCTGCGCGGGCGGGGTGATCCCTTCAATACATCGTTCCGCGAAGCGTCACCGGTAGTTCACAAAAAACGGCGAGGACCAGGCCGTCATGCGATCGTCCTGCTGCAGGCGGACGTAGTAATAATGACGGCCGGCCACGCCGCCGGCGTCGTCGAATTCGAACGATACGTCGTTCCGCCCGGGCGCCGTCGCGTAGATCACCTTGCCGTCCTTGAGCACCTCGACACGCACGATCGGCCGCGTGCCGCGGGCTTTGACGCGCATGGGCTCGGCGCGGGCAAGCTGGAACTCGTCGCCCATGAAATGCTCCCCCATGCGGACATCGAGGATGATGTTGTCGGTAGCGCCGTAGGTATGGCGCTTGCGGATGGCGTCGAGGATCCCCTGCCGCGTAGGATCGGCGGTGTAGACCATGGCGTAGGAGATGTGCGTGGAGAAGTGGTCGGAGCTGGCAATCACGCCGAGCTTATAGCCCTTCGCCCAGGCGACCGAAATCATCCCTTCGGGGCGGTAGCCGATCAGGTTCATCTGCTCGGTGTCTTTGGCGGGGTCGGTGACCAGCGGGCCGCCGGCCTGCTCGGAACTGGTGCGGGCGCCCTGGAAGATCTCCACCACGGGCTCGAGATTCGGATCGTTCTCGTTCCACAATCCACCCTGGTTGGTGGAGGTGGTGTGGCGGATAGCCAGCCCGTTGTGCGCGCGAATCTCTTCATAGAGCAGCAGGGAATCGTTCTTCACCAGGTCGGGGGTGCCGGAGCCGGGCTCGTCGCCTTCGGGGCCCACGGGCAGGGCGTACTGCCGGACGCCTTCTTTCAGAAAGAAGGGGGTGACGCGGGCGTCCGTACGTTTGGCAAAGAAGATATTGCGGTGGCCGAAAGGGTACTGCGCGCTGCGCTCATAGCCGAAGATGGGCACGTAAGCGCCGGGGACGTGATACATGTCCGTCATCTTCTCCGTGTACCACCACCAGTAGGGCCAGGCGCCGCCCTGGTGGTCCGTGGAGGCGCCAAAATCCATGGCGGCCGCGTCGATCATATAGCGATAGAAATCCTGGAGCGAGCCATCCGGCTCTCCGCCGCGGTCCCAACTGAGCTCGGTATGGCGGTGGAAATCGCCGCGGAAGATGTGGTGCGGCCGGCCGCCGATGGTAACGGTGTAGGAACGGATGGCGCGCAGGTCACCGGGCTCGTCGCCGTGCGCCGGTTTGGAGGCGGCCACCTCCGGCGGCACGGCAGGCTGGAGGGCCGGAGGAGCTCCGGGAGCGGCCCCTTCGATCTTCGCCGCGAAGATCTGCTGGCGGATGGGACGGTGATAGTCGCCTTCAAGGCGGCCGTCGGTGGGCCAGGCCATCCAGAGATTGCCGGAGGCGTCCCAGGCGGCGCTGACGCGGGTGCTCGAGCGGCCTTTGCTCGCCGGCAAGGCGAAGGCTTCCGTCCAACGCGAGCCGTCGAGGCGCGTGACCTGGTATTCCCAATAGCCTTTTTGCGGCGTGGGGAAGTAGTAGCCCGGCGGATTCTTCTTGGCCGCGAGGATGGTGTGGCGGATCTTGGCGGCCACCCAGAGACCGGCGGGGCTGGCAAAGACGTGCGGCTGGGAGACGCGGTCGCCGGCGAAAACGGAGCCGAGGGGCATGGCCGGGTCGAGCCATTGGCCGTTCCGGTAACAGCGTATCCGCGCGTGGCGGACGCCTCCCAGGAAGGCGCCGGCCGGGCGGTCGCGGAGGATATAGCCCTGGTCCTTGCCCCAGTTCGCGAGGCCCTCTTCCCAGGCCACCCAGACGCGGTCCGCGGCATCCACGGCCACGGTAGCGCGGGCTTCAAAGAGCGGCGTGACCGCAACCGGGATTTCGGGGTCCGCGCGGCCGCCCTGGACGCGCGAGAGGAAGACGTCGTAGTTGCCGTTTTTGTAGCTATCGTAGACCACCCAGGCGGCGCCCTGGCTGTCCAGCGCCACCGCGGGCTCCCAATCATTGGCGGGGCGATTGGTGACGCGCACTTCCGGCGACCAGGTTTGGCCGTCGAAGGTCTTCAGAAAGATGTTGCTGTTCCGGCCCCGCCATCCTTGCCACACCAGGGCGAACCGGCCTTGCGCGTTGGAGGCCACGCGGGGGTTGATGTCGGGCAGCGGATCCGTGGTGAGGCGAACGAGTCCACCCCATTCCTGCCGCGCGGGATCAAAGCGGCGCGCGTAGAGATCCCAATTGCCGTTCTTCTGCTGGGACCAGACCACCCAGGGTCGATTGGCGGCATCCACGGCAATCTGCGGCAGCCAGTTGTCGCCGCTGGTGTTGGGGACCCAATGGATGTTGCTCCACGCGCCGTTCTGGAAATGGCGGATGGCGACGTCGTCATAGGTGCCGTTGAAACTCAGCCAGGCGAGCCAGAGCGACCCGTCGGGGGCGGTGGCCAGCGCGGGCCAGTCGTCCTGGCGATACTGATGTCCCACGGCAAAGCTGGAGATCGACAGTCCGTTGACGGTGAAAGCCGGCGGCGCCTCCTGCCAGGCCGCCGCGGCGCGGGCGAGAACCGCCGCCAGGAGGAAAATTCGGGCGCGCATCATCAGTAAAGGAATTTTAACGCGAGCTGGACCTGGCGCCCGGTGCGCTGGAGAGCCGCGTGGAGCATGGTAAGCTCGGCATCCGGCACTCGCCCGCCGACGTTGTCGTTACATGCCGCCTCGGCGGCCATATAAGATGACCAGTCGTCCGCCCGCGTTCAAATGTAGCAGAATAAGTAGAGGATGCAGCGCTTCGATCGCATAACGTGGAACCCGCGTCAGATGAACGGGCAGCCTTGCATCCGAGGGATGAGGCTGACCGTACGCCGGGTTGTCGAGGCAGTGGCGCTGTATCCGAATCGGGACGATCTGTTCCGGAACTATCCGGAGCTGGAGCCGGAGGACGTGCGGCAGGCGCTCGCCTTCGCCGCAGCCAACCTTGAGGACACTGCGGCTGACACCGGCTGTGATTCGTTTACGCATTCAGGGCCTGCGCGCTCCGGAAATTGCGAGCCGTCTTGAGAGAGTGCTCGCTGAATTCGAAGCCGACCTGAAACGTGGCGTCCTCATCACGGTGCGGCCGCACAAGACCACATGTCATCGACTGCCCATCGGCGGCGATTGAGATATCAAGGCAGAAGGGCACTTCTCGATCGTAATCTCCCGGAAGTGGACCTTCTGGCTAACGAATGGCGACGGTTCCGTTCAGGGTCGCCCACCGAGAACAACAAGACCGGTAAGGCGGCGAACAGCTACGGGATGCTTACTTCGGCCTAGAATGTAATCGAAGAACGGCGACATTGGGATATGGCTAGCGACATCTGTCTCGAGTCATGGAGGCCAATTGGCCATGCCGTTTCCCGGGTGAAGCTCGCCCCAACAGGCGTTCGAGGAAGTCTCGCGGAATTATGAATGGGAAGTCGCCATCACGGCCCCGCACGGCCCGCGGCCGTTCTCTTCCGCGCGGGAACGGATGCGCCAAGCTGCGGAGATGGATCACCACACGCCCGGTAACAGACGCTTTGGCGTTCGGCGCGTGTACTCCTCGTAGCCCTGCAAGCCGGCGCGCAAAGTCCGATCTTCGAGAGCCGTGCGGATGACAAGAAGGACCGCCACGAGCGCAGCGGGGAGCAGCGCGAGCCTGGAGCCGAGCGCTACCGGCGAGGCGAGTGTGAACACCAGCGCGCCGCTATACCCTGGGTGCCGCACGTATCGGTATGGACCGCTATCAATCACCACGTGCCCCGTTCCGCCTGAATCCGAACCGTGCTGGTAAAGAACCGGTTTTTGGCCATGGCCCAGAACGCGACGAGAATCCCCAGGATGCACAGCAGGAATGCGGCAAGACTCCACCACACGGATACCCGGGGTGGCCAGTGGACGCGCACATCCCAGGCGGCAACCGTCCACACCGCGAGCGGCCCGATGAGAGCTACCGCGGGCGCGAGTACCTTGTCCCAGTGTTCCGTGTCCTTCGGAAACCGCGACCGCTCTACGAGCAGATCCGGGGCAATTCGGTGGAGCACAATGCCTACCACGACCTGGCTCCCCAGGGTAACGGCGACAAAAAGCCAGGCGCGGACCCAGTCCAGCCTGCCGGAACCCAGGACCAGGATTGCCGTCAACGCCAGACCCATTACGCCGTATCTGGTCAATGACCTTCGAAGCGAAGGCGCGCGCGGCGTCAGAGGCTCCGCCCCCGGCGCGCCGCTTGCGCTAGTCACGATGCCGGGCTCCTGAAGCCGATTATCGCTAAAAAGAGCCGCCCGCGTTCGGCCGCGGGCGGCTCCTGAGGTCAACCGAATCGAAAGGGCCGGTGGCGCTGTTACCGGCGAAAGCCCTGGCGGAACTCGCCCCGTTCAGCTCCGCGGCCGGGGCCGTTGCCGCGTTCGCGGAATCCATGCTCATACCGTTCGGGCATCCGCCGCCCAAATCCGCGCTCGTGACCGCGTTCGTAGGCCGGAGGCGCGAAACGGGCCTCGGGACCGTACACTCCACGCGGCCCTCCCCAGTAGCCGGCGTAGAAGTGGCCGCCGAGGAACCGCGGCGCCACCCAGTATGCGCCGGCATACGGCGGCAGCGCCCAGTAGCCTTCGTTCCAGTTTCCAAACCCGTCATAGTATCCCTCGATCCAAAGGTACCCGGGACCGGGGCATGGAGGCCGGTACACATTGACCACAACGGGAGGCGGAACGGCCACCGGACCCGGCCCGCCGATCTGAACGCCGATGGCGACATGCGTCTCGGCGAGCAGCGCCCCTCCGGCCATCAGCATCAACACCACCAATTTCGTTTTCATCTTTTTCCTGCCTCCTTGCGCCGTGTCTCTATGCAAGCGGCGTGCCGCGCGGCAAACGTTGAAATCAAAGGACCGCCGGACACCTTCAGGCCCGCCTTCCGGCCGCTTTGCACCGCCATCCTGGTGGAGTTCGGCCAACCCGGAGAGCCATCCCACATGGAGCATCGCGTCCCGGGCATACGAAGCCCGGTTCCGCGTTAGCATACCATTGGGTCCCAAAAAGGCTGGGACACCGCGGAGGCAGCGCATGAATCGGCGAACGTTTTTGTCCGGCATGCTGCCGGCGGCATTTTTCCCCGCATGTCCGGGGTTCTCGCAGGACCGGCGGAACGCCGGCGCCGCGCTTGCCGGCCAGCCGGTCAATCTGGCCCGCTATGGAGAATCCAAATCCTGGCTGAACCCCGAGGCGGCGAGACTCCTCGCCGTGCGCTCGTGGGTGGACGACAATCCCGCGACGGCTCTCTCTCTTTCAGACCTGCCCTGGAAGGAATCGGAGACGGATCTGGGAGTCGAATGGCCGGAATTTCGCACCATTCATCGGATCATCGTCCGGTATTCCGCCGGAAAAGCCCCGCGGCACGGCGATCAGTTTCTGGAACACTGGAGCGGCTTGACCACTCTTCAGGGCGCCTGGAAGCCCATGGAAGATGGCTCCACCAACGCCAGCTTCCTCCAGGTCGAGGGCGATTCCTGGATCTACTCGTTTGCTCCGCTGCGGACCTGCAAAATCCGCCTGCGTTTCCGCGGGAACAAAGACGTGGCCATCGAGCAGTTCTCCGTGCTCGGCCCTTCGAAGTGGAGGACCGGTCAGGTGCGCATCGAACTGGGGTACGTCCCCGCGGAAAAGCCTTTCGGTGGGAGGATCGAAACCTACAATGCCGAATTGCTGGAACTGCGCGCGCTCGCGGGCGCCGAAATCCACGGTCCGGATGCCTGGACCGCGCGCGCCGGCGGAGGTAAGGTCGCCGTGCTGGCCGCGCGGTTGCTCTACACCTGGGGCATGGACGTGGACCGCTCCATCTTCACCCTGCGCACCCAGGCCGGCGGCTTCTCCTTTTTGCCTGGGCTGGCGGTGGAGGACCAGCCCATCGAGATCTCCGATTTCGGCGCGTATGTCTGCAACCAGGAGGCCCCCGTCGCGCGGCAGACTTTTCTGGCGCGCAGCGCGGGCCGGCGCCGCATCATCGACGAAGTGGGGCGGCGCCCCGAGCAGACTCTCGAGCAGGCCTACGCCAACATCCAGGCGCGCCGGGTCACGCTCTCCTTCCTCGGCGTGGACGCCAACAACCACAAATTCGGCATCGCGCCCGATGGCCACATCGTGGTCGGCACGCACGACCCCACGAGCGGCCAGGTGATGGTTCCGGTGTTCGCCGTCTACTTCGAAACCACCGAGGCGCCGCGCTGGTTCGAGGCGCCCGCCGGCGCGCCGCCGCAGCCATCCCCCGATGCCGTGTACGCCGCTTCCAAGGACCAGGCTCTGGAGGAAGGCTGGTTGCCCATCCTCACTACAAGCTGGAGCCAGAACGAACTCAGCTTCGCGCGGACCGATTCCGCGCATCTGCTCGGGGACTTCGGCCAGGACGTCTCTGCCTGGAACGGGGATGAGCCCGCGGTGCTCGTCTCCCGCCTTGGCATTCGCAATTCCGCGACGGTCGCCAAGACCGCACGTCTCTTCGTGCAGCCCTGGAAGCCCGCCACCGGGGGCCTGGGTTATGGCCCCATGCCGCCCAACGTCAGGAACCAGTGGACCGCCTCCATCGCCGGCGACTGCATCACGGCCGCCGAGGGAGATGCCCAGCGGGCGGTCTGCTACCTGGATATGCGCGGGAAAGGCGCCTTGAGTCTGGTGCCGTCCGCCAACGCGGCGGTCTATACCGTCGAACTCGGCCCCGGCGAGGAGCACGTGATCCACCTGGTCCTGCCCGGCTGGGAGATGCCGGCGGCCGAGGTCGCCAGGCTGCGCGGCCTCGACTACGGCCGCCTGCGCACCGCAACCGTCGAATATTGGAAACGGCTGCGCGCGCAGAGTATGCAGGTGGAACTGCCTGATCCCCGCCTGGAGCGGATTTTTCACGCCTCGCAGCATCACTTCCTGCTGGCGATGACCAAGGACGGCAAGCGCGGCGAGTATTACCCCAACACCGCCATGCTGCACTACGGCTCCATCGGCAGCGAGAGCAGCCCGCTCATCCAGTCCCTGGACATGCGCGGCATGCACGGCCGCGCGCGCGATTGTCTGCGTGCCTGGCTCTCCACCCAGGGCGACCTGATGCCCGCCGGCGACTATCAGCGCAAGGAAGGCGGCTTCTACCGCTTCTGGCCCATCTACACGGTGGACCAGGGCGCGGTGCTGTGGGCGCTCGCCGAACATTATCTCTATACGCGGGACCGCGCCTGGCTGCGCGAGGTGGCGCCCCGCATCGTGGCCGGCTGCGACTTCCTGATCGAAGAGCGCCGCCGCACCATGCGGCTGGACGCCAACGGCGGCAAGCCCCTCACCTACGGGCTGGCCCCCGCCGGCTGCGTGGCCGATCCCCGCGATTGGGAATACAGCTTCATGCTGAACGCCTACTTTTACCTGGGATTGAAGAAATCCGCGCGGGTGCTGGAGGACGCCGATCCCGAAAACGCCCGTCGCATCGCGCGCGAAGCTGCGGATTACCTCGCAGCCATCCGCCGCGCCCTGCGCGAGAGCGTCGCCCTTTCGCCGGTCACCCGTCTGCGGGACAACACCAGCGTGCCTTCCGTGCCCTCCTACATCGGGTTGCGCGGGTTCAGCAGCGACGTCAAGGACTCCGTCGATCCCGACCGCCGCCACGGCTACGCCTACGACTGCACCATCGGCCCGTTCCACCTTCTCAAAGGCGAGGTCCTGGAGCCTTGGGATCCGGAGGTGACCTGGATGCTGAACGCGTTCGAAGACCGGTTCTTCCTGTTCACCCCCTTACCGTCCCGGGTAAACCTGGAGCGCCTCGGCACGGATTGGTTCAACCTGGGCGGATTCGAAAAACTGCAGCCCTATTACGTGCATTACCAGGACGCGTATCTGCAGCGTGACCAGATCCCCAACTTCGTCCGGGGCTTCTATAACACGCTCGCCTCCATCGCCGACCCGCAGACCCTGACCTTTCAGGAGGAACTGGATTTCTCCGGCGCGCAGCCGCACAAGACCCATGAGGAAGCCTGGTTCTTCCACCAGTGCCGCTTCCTGCTCGTAATGGAGATGGGCGGCGACCTGCACCTGGGGCGTGGCGTCCCCCGCCACTGGCTGGAGCACGGCAAACACGTGGCGGTGCGCCGGGCGGCCACCTACTTCGGAGAAATCGCGTACCGGATTCAGTCCCGCGCCGGCGAGGGCCGCATCGAAGCGGCCGTCCAGCCGCCCCTGCGGAACCCGCCGGCCAATCTGTATCTGCGCTTCCGCCATCCGCGCAAGGCCGCCATCCGGCGCGTCACCGTCAATGCCGAGGAATGGAGGGATTTCGATCCGGGAAAAGAGTGGATCCGGCTCCCCGCCGGCAGGAAGGATTTACAGATAACCGCCTTCTACTGAGCCTCGCGGACCGCACGGCGTGACACGGAATGAAGCCTCCGGGAGCGATTACTCCGACCCGACGGGGACCGTGACCGGCATGCGGATCGTGAACGTAGTTCCCTTTCCGATCTCGCTTTGGACAGCAATGCTCCCGCCGTGGGTGGTCACGATTCCATAGGCGATCGACAAGCCGAGCCCGGTGCCATGGCCGCTCTCTTTCGTCGTGAAAAAGGGGTCGAAGATCCGATCGATCTGTTCCGGCGGTATGCCCTGGCCGGTGTCCGAGATCGACACTTCGACCGAATCTCCGTCGGTGTTGTAACGCGTGACGATCGTGATGGTCCCGCGCTCGTGCATGGCCTGCACGGCATTCATGAGGATATTCATGAACACCTGTTGGAATTGTGACCGGTCGGCGACCACGGGAGGCAGTTCCGGTTGGAGCTCGCAAACCACGTTGATGTTGAAGAACAGCGCCTGTTTGCCGACCAGCGACAGGGTTGCCTGCAGGACCTTGTTCAGATCGACCGCCTCCGTGTTGCCTTTCGATTGCCGGGAGAATTCCAGCAGCCCTCGGACGATATCGCGGCATCGCGTGGTCTGGCGAATCACTTCTTCCAGGTTTTCGCGGTTCGGATCATCCTGGCGCATCTCTTCGACGGTAAGGCTGGTGAGCGCCAGGATGCCTCCCAGAGGATTATTCACTTCGTGCGCCACGCCGGCAGCCAGCATCCCGAGCGAGGCCAGCCTTTCCGACTGCGCCACTCTGGCCTGCATCGCCACGAGTTCCTCGGTCCGCTGCTTCACCTTCTGCTCCAGGGTGCGGCCCCATTCTTCCAGATCACCCTTCATCTGTCGCAGGCTCTTGAGCATGGCGTTGAAGGAGTCCGCCAGCAGCGCGATCTCGCCCTGCGAATTCGAGCGCACCTCCTGATCGAACCGGCCTGCGATGATGTTGTGAGTGGCGGCGACCATCTCGCCGATCGGGCGGGTGATGTTACGGATCATGTAATAGGTGATGCCGAGGATCAGGAGGAACCCGATGGTGGCGATGCCGAAAAACGAGAGGATCACCTGGTTGCGGATGGCCGTGTACGTGGTCTCGAGAAGGCCCACGGAGAGCATGCCGATGACTTCGCCGGCATAGTTGCGGATCGGAGCGTATTCGCTGATGTACCAGTCCTTCACCACAAAAGCGCGGCCCCTCCAGAGCTGCCCGCGGTCCAGGACGGCGGCGCGGACCTCGGCGGGGACGCGCGTGCCGACCGCGCGATCGCCCGAGGCCGTTCTGACGTTCGTCGAAATTCGAATGTCTCTCTCGAATATCGTGACTGACCCGCTATCCGCGTCCTTGAACCGGTCGCCGCGGAACAGGAGTTCCCAAACCCGGTCCACAATCCCGAAGTTCCCGTTCAACAGAATGCCGCCGTAAAGCACGCCCGCCGTATCCCCGGATGTGCCCACCGGCGCGGCCGCTACCAGCGCCATGCCCGGAGTCTCGCCACCGGCTTCTCCACCGAAGCGTACTCGGGCGCGCAAGTCAGGATTCTCAGCGCCCAGCAATCCGGCGGGAAGAATCTCGGTGGCGGCGGCAACGCGGCCGGAAAGCGCCGCTTTGACGACGCTCACCGAAGAGATGTCATCCTGCGAGCGGCAGGGCTGCGAGCCCCGGAATACCACACGCCCCTTCCGGTCGGTAAGGCTCAGAAAATCGAAGCCCGCGTCCTGGCGGATGCGCTGCAGATACGCGGAGAGCGGTCCGGCATCGCCGCCCGCGAGATAGTGCTGCACCGTGGAAGCCGCGGCCGCATACTCCACCGATAGTCGCAGCGCTTGCAGTTGCTGCTCATAGACCGTTCTCACGGTGGCGAAATCATGATCCACCGCCCGGCGCGCCTGCATCATGATCGTGGAACTCACGATCCACGAGCCCACCAGCGAGGTGGCCAGCCCTCCTGTTCCCAGGATGACCAGGTAGCTCCAGATCAGCTTTGCCTTTAACGACAGACGTGGGGAAGTGAGACGCATCGTAGCGGTGCACCCCTATGCCGTCTGGCCGAGACGTTGGCGGATCTTTTCCAACAACTGACCCGTGTCCACCGGTTTTGCGAAGAACATGTCGTGGCTCAGCCACCCGCCGCTCGACGGGATTTCAAAGTCCGGAAGCCGGGTGCAAAACGCGCTGAGAACGAAAATCGGAACGCTTGTCAGGGCCGGATCTCGGCGTATTTCGTGAATCGTGAAGAACCCCTCCGTTCTCTCGCGCATCATGATATCCATGAGGATGAGGTCCGGCCGCTCCATCTTCGCCAGCCGGATCCCTTCCGCGCCGTCGCGCCCCCGGGAAACAGTGAAGCCGTTGGCTTCGAGAACAAACGCCACGGCTTCTACGAAGTCGTCGTCGTCATCGACAATCAATATTCGCGGCTTGTCCCGCATGGTTTTGACTCCCGTCCGCGCCTTCCGGCTCGCGCCAGGCCGGGAGGCGCACCCGGAAGGTGGAGCCGGCGCCGGCCTCGCTCTCGACATGGATCGTCCCCCCCATTTCCGAAACGATCTTTCTGCAGATAGGCAGCCCCAGACCGGTTCCCGCCGTCTTCTTCAATCCATCGTTCTTGACTCGGAAAAACTCTTCGAAAAGGAATGGACGGCATTCTTCCGGAATCCCGACGCCGGTGTCGGCCACGGTGATGACAACCTCCCCGCGCGACTCAGTGCCCGAAACGGTCACGCTCCCACCCGGCTTGTTGTACTTGATGGCGTTGGTGATCAGGTTGTCAAACAGCACGCTCATGCAACTCCGGTCGCCCCACACGAACAGGCCGTCCGGCAAACTGGCTTCGAGTAGGACGTTTTCAGCCTCTGCCATCTGTTGATACGTTTTCAAAATTTCGCGAATGACTTGGTTCAGGTCGACCTTCACTCTCTCCTTGAACAGGGTGCCGCCCTCCACCCGCGCCAGGGTCAGCCAGTCGGCAATGAGGTTCTGGAGTTCATCGATTCGTGCAAGGCAACGATCCAGCCACTCCTGCCGCCGGGCCGCGGTGTCGCTGGTTTGGTCGAGGTGTCTCAGCACGTCCAGATACTGATGGATGGCCACCAGGGGCGTGCGAAGCTGGTGGGACACGAAGGTCACAAAGCGGCGTTTGAGCACGGTTTGCTCGATCTCGTGGCGCATGGACTCCATGGCCAGCCGGCGGCGCTCCAGCCCTCGATTGACAATCAGCCGCAGCTCATCGGGGGAAAACGGTTTCGGCAGGAAATCGTAGGCCCCGCATTTCATCGCTTGCACGGCTGTATCGATGGTCGCGTATCCCGTAATCACCACGATGACAATCTGGGGATCGATCTCGTGGACGCGCGTAATCACTTCCATGCCGCTGATGCCCGGCATTTTGAGATCCACGATCACCATGTCCGGTTTCGCAGTGGCTACCCCGTCGAGTCCGCGGGCGCCGTCCTCAAAGGTCTCGGCCCGGAGCCCCATTTTGGCCAGGATCTTCCCGCAGGAAAGCCGGATCGCGTAATCGTCGTCGATCACGAGGACCGTTTCCGGTACGCCCGGCTGACTCATAATTCCTTCGTTCAACTACCAGCCCGGAGGCCGGATGGTCAGGTTGCCGCGCCTTTTGTCGCGCCAACCGCCTTTTCCAAAAGCCCAAGGAACTCGGGAATGTCGAGCGGTTTGGTGAGGTATCCGTCCGGCCGGATTAAGTCGGTATACATCGAGGTCGGGAAGCGCTCGTCCGGGCTTTCCGAGATCGATGAAATCATGAAGATCGGGATGTCGCGAAACTCGGCGTATTCATCCCGGTATCGGAGAGAGTGCGAAACGGAATACCCCTCGACCGTTGTCTCCATCATGATGTCGAGGAGAATCGCGTCGGGTTTGTGGTCGACCACCATCCGCAAACCCTCATGTCCGGAGCTGGCCTCCAGCACGTGATAACCGTGACTTTCGAGGAGAGATTTCACTGCGGCCCGGAAGTCGGCGTCATCGTCGATCAGGAGCACTTTTGCAGACATCTGAGCCCCCTTCCGCCGGGCAACTCCGTACCCGAACCTCAGGTTCCGGGGATCACCCGGCACGATTATAGGACACTCAGATCTCAAATAAAAGGGCTTCTGGCGCCCCGATGATTTCCTGGAGCACGCGGTCCAGGATCGCCGGCATCCGGCTGGTGAGCGCGGGCGAAAGTCCGCTCCCGGCTGCGGCGGAGGGAATGGAAATGCCGAGCAGCGTGAAGCGGACGGCCAGGGTCATGCCAAGAAGTGCCATGGCCTGGCACACAGAAAGGTGATGAGCGTGCTCCTGGCGGTCGTCAAGGCCCGGGAAAGGCTCTTCAAACACCCAGACGCTCCCCGGCTCCCCTTTATCCTGTAGCGCGTCAACAACAAAGACGCGGCTTCGTCCCTCCATCCGGTCGGCGTATCGAAACATGTCCGTTCCGCCACACATCACTTCCGCGCTCTCGGGCAGCCTCGGGTCTTCGGCCAGCCGCTCCGCTACAAAACACCCCACCCCCTCGTCGCCCATCAGCAGGTTGCCGAGACCGATGAGGAGCAGTGGTTTCAACGCCTGCGCACCAGGTGCACCGAGCAGGAGATGCACGGATCGTAGGCGCGCGCAATCATCTGCAGCCGTTTCGCAATGACTGCATCATCGCGTTCGGCGCATTGCTCGACCGTCTGGCGAAGGTGCGCCTCCAGGCTGGCGGCATTCAGGGCCGTCGGCGTGATCACGTCGGCCGAAAGAATCCTGCCCTCGCCGTCATAAGTGTAGCTGTGGATCAGCAGGCCGCGCGGAGCTTCCGTGATGGCGGTGCCGGTCGCGGCGCGGGGATGAACCGGCGCCGGCGGCTCGTCGCGGATTCTCGCTCGCAGCAACTGCTCGATGATCTCCAGCGCCCGCTCCACATCGCCCGCCAACTCGAGAGCTTGAGCCTTGTTGTTGTCCATTGGATTGCCGGCCGGTAACCGGAAGTCCAGCCGTGCCGCGGGCGCCGCCAGGCTTCCGCTGAGTCGGCCGGGATTGACGCTCAGCCGCGCCAGCGAGCCGACCATGAACGGTTTCCCTTGAAAACGGCTGTGCCTGGCGTGCGAGTGCGGCACAGATCTCTCATTGGTCAGCGTTCTGTAGTCGGCGGCGGGTACGATCGTCTGGCCCCCATCGGAGACCACGGCCACTTCATCTCCGGCGTAATAACTATCCACGTTCGCACGCAAAGCGGCATAGATCGTATCGGAATGGCAGAAATCCGCGGCCGGGAGAGAGGCCATCAGGTCGATTGCCGCCTTCGCGTCCGCCACCCCCTCGATTAGCCCGTTACGCAGTTCGATCAACTGTTCGACGGCCGGCGCCCTGCCGAAGCCCCCCGGGACCGCGTTGACCGGATGGATGGCCCGTCCTCCGATCGCCTCCTGGATCGAATTGCCGAGCTTCTTGAGACGTAATCCGAGCAGCACCGCGGCGGGCCGGTCCGCCGCCAGGGCAGTCGCGCTCGGGTAGTCCAGGTAGTCCGGTAACGCCAGCAGAAACAGGTGCAGCGCGTGACTTTCAATGCTTTCGCCCCGATAGAGCAGTTCGCGAAGCAGTTCCGTCTGCGGGCTTACGCGAACCTCAAAAGCGTTTTCGGTGGCCTTGAGCGAAGTCAGGGAATGCGCCACCGAACAGATGGAGCAAATACGGGATAGGATCGCAGCGACCTCGTCGTACCGCTTGCCGCGCACCAGCGGCTCTAACAGCCGCGCGCCCTCGAAAACGTCGAATCGCACACTGCCGACGGTGTCGCCTTCCAGTTCGACGGTGATTCCGCCGTGCCCTTCCACCCGCGCCAGATGTTCGATGACGACCGTCTTCATGATCGTTGTGCGACTCCTTCAGGCGCGAAGGTCGCCAGGCGGGCGGCGATTCGCTGCCGGTCCAGGCCTTTCTCCTCCAGCGTCGCCAGCAGGGAGGATGCGTTCGCGTCGGCAACCGGACCGCGGCAGCCCACGCATGGAATCCGCAGATTGGGGCACCGCGCGTTGCACCCGGCGGCCGTGATGGGTCCGCAGCAGAGTTCGCCGCGCTCGATCAGCAGGCAGTTGTTCTCGAGCATCCGGCACTCGGTGCAGACCGGGTACGCCGGGTAGATCGGGGTGTTTCCAGCCAGCAGATGGGCGATGGCGGCGAGAAATTGGTCCTTCTCGATGGGGCAGCCCGTGATGTTCAGATCCACCTTGACCACTTCGTGCAGCGCCTGGGTCGGCGCGGCATCGTATCTCAGTCCCGCCTCGCCGTACACCTCCTCCAGAAGCTTGCGGCGGTCGGCGCCACGATCCATGGCCGCGACCCCGCCCCACACGGCGCAGGTGCCGAGCGCGACGAGGGTTTTCGCCCGGTTGCGAATTGCCCGCAGCCGCTCGGCGTCCCTGCGGCTGGCAACCGCGCCTTCGACCAGTGCCACATCCAGCGGACAGGCCGCATCGTTCTCCGAAGATGCCATCAGGAAGTCCCGAACATCGATTAGGGCGACGATGTCCAGAAGCCGGTCCTCGCAATTCAGGATCACAAGCTGGTCTCCCGCGCAGCCCGTGAGCCCGAAGATCCCGACACGAGGCTTGCTCATCAGATCATCTCCGGCAGGTTGATCGCATCCCAATAGGTGAAGATCGGGCCGTGCAGGCACGTGTACTTGTAACCGATGCTGCAGTGGCCGCACTTGCCGACACCGCACTTCATGCGGCGTTCCAGCGACATCAGGATGCGGTTCTTGGGAAAGCCCAGCGCCAGCAGTTTCTGCAGAATGAATTTGAAGACTACCGGCGGTCCGCAGACCGCCGCATAGGTGCGCGCCGGTTCGATTTTTGCGTGGCCGAAAAGAGTTGGCAGCAGGCCGATATAGTTCTTCCAGGTTCCCGCGGGATCGGCGTCCACGGTCAGCAGGCAGTTCACATCCGTGCGGTCCACCAGGCTCACCAGTTCCTCACGGAACAGCATGTCGTCCGGCCGCTTGGCGCCGTACATTAAAGTGATGTTGTCGAACCTGTCCCGGTGATCGAGCGCATACCAAAGCAGCGAGCGCAGGGGCGCCATCCCCAGGCCTCCTGCCGCCAGCAGCAGGTCATGGCCCGTCATCTCCTGGATCGGATAGCCGTTGCCGTAAGGCCCGCGAACGCCGACCACGTCGTTCGTGTGCAGCCGGTAAAGCGCATTGGTGACGCGTCCCACACGCCGTACGCAGATTTCGAGTACTTCGGGACGCGAGGGAGAAGAAGAGATCGAGATGGGCATCTCGCCGGCGCCGGGGACACTCAGCATCAGGAACTGGCCTGGCTGGTGACGGAATGCGTAAGCAAGACGGTCGTCCAGGAAGCGCAGCGTGTAGAGGTAGTTGTCCTCCACCATCTTGAAGATGCGCACGATCCGCGCCATGTACGGTTGGTATGGGTTATCCCTGAGGATGGGATGGGAGGCTGCGACTTCAACGGCTGCCGGCATCTTGAACCCCCCGTAGCCGCTCGATCACCTGCACGACGTCAATGTTGACGGGACATGCGCTGATACATCGCCCGCAGCCCACACAGCTCGGCCGCCCGTATTCAGCCACGAAACCGCGCTGCTTGTGGTAGAAGCGAAACTTGATGCGGCTGGCGCGCGGCCCGCGGAAGTTTTCCCCGCTGGCCACCAATGCGTGACTGGCAAACAGGCACGAATCCCAGGTGCGCGCCCGGCTGCCGGCCAGCGACCCCAGTTCCACATCGTCGGCCACATCGAAGCAGTAGCAGGTGGGGCAGACCATGCTGCAGCTGCCGCACGACAGACATCTGCCGCCCAGCTCCTCCCAGATCCCGCTCTGGTATTCCATCTCGAAGATCTCGGGAAGGTCCCGGATCTCCACTTCCAATTGGAAGGCGCGGCGCTTGTTCCAGGAACGCCGCTTGTAGTTATCGATATCCGCTGCGTCCACCGCTTCGAAGATGCTGCCGCTTGCCAGCACCATGTCGTCGCCGAGCGCTGTGCCCACAAGCGCCTGGTAATAGTCGCCCGTATCGTAGAAGAAGAGATCAAAGCCGTGGTCTACAAAGTCCGCCCGCATCGAGCGGCAGAAGCAGTGCTGATCAGGCGAACAGTCGATGCCGATGATGACAATGTTTCTCCGCCGCGCCTGGTAGTACGGGTCGTTGTACTTTCCCGCGAATACCCGATCCAGGATATTGATGGCATAGATGTCGCAGGCATGCACGCCGAACAGAATCGTGCGTTGGTCCAAGCCTTCGGAGCACGGTGCGAAGCCTTCTCCGGGTCGGTAGCGGAAGAGGGTTTCACGCGGCGGGAGGAAGTACTTCTTCGGTGGGAGGATGGTGCGGTCGTATTCCAGCCGTGCTTCCGACCAGCGGCGAAGTCGTTTGAAAACGTACTTGCCGTCCTGCTCGACGGGCGCGTGCACCTCACCAAACTGCTGGACGACCGACGCAAAAAGATCGAGCTTCTCCTTCCGGAGCTTGAGGATCTTCACGCCGACCTCCTTGCACTCCGAAATTCTCTCCAGCGAGCATTATAAGACAGCTATATCCGGAATAGAAGGGTAAAACTGCCGCGCCAATCGTCACGGTCCGGCCTTTATGCCTTCGCGGATTCCTGGGCTGCCGTCTTGAGGCACTGCACGAGCAGGATCAGCGCGCGGTCGCGAACATTGTGGCAAGGTGCGACGCACGCCTCCAGGTCCTCCAGGAAGCGGCAGTGGCCCCGGCATTGGTCGGTGCCGTATAACACCGGAAGTGGGACATCCGGCTCCGGTTCGGGAAGCAGGTGGCGCAGGCGCCGCGCAAGGATCGAGATGGAACTGCCGCAACTGTGCTCGAAAACGAGCAGGTTGCAATCGGGTTTGGCAGCCAGGGATTGGAGGCCCAGCAGGCGCACGGTCGGATCCCGGACGAACCCGTCCCACGTCGGCCACGCGCGCTTGCACGCCCCGCAAACCTGGAAGGGCCCGGACGCGCACTCGACGCCCATAGCCTGATTATAGTCAGCCTAGGCGCTGCAGCAGCTCCTTGGTGTACCGCATGCTGGCTTCGAAGTCCTCGCGCTCCCGCGAAGCCGCCTGTTCCCGGGCCACCGGTGCGGGGTTGGGATGCGGTTTCCCGTTCTCCACCAGGGTGACGAAGCGCGCAAACTCCCACGCCGGCGTGTTGCGATAGGCCTCCCAGAACCGGGGATCGTGATACGGGAACAGGCGCGGCTGCGGAACCACGATGACTTCCAGCGAGAGAGCCCGCCCGGGACAAAGCTCAGTGTATTGGCGCACGTAGGCGTCGATGCCGATGTTGCCCTCGCCCATGCGCACCCACGCCACGGCGGCCCCCTCGGGGACCAGCCAGACCGCCGTATCGCGGATGTGGCTCGTCAGGACGTAGGGAGCCAGGGTCTCCAGCGTCAGGTGGGGATCTTCGATCGTCCAGAGAGGGTTGCCGGAGTCCAGGCAGGCGCCCACGAAGTCCTTGCCCGCCTCTTCAATCAGCATCCGAAGCTCTCTGCCCTGCATGTCGCCGGCGTGATTTTCGATGGCGACCTTCAGCCCGTTGTCGAGCACCCGCGAACGCACCGCGCGCAGCACCTGCACGGTGTTCTTTATGTGGGCCTCGATCGGCAGGGGCCCGCGCCGGTCTTCCGCGCTGCCCAGCACCGCCCGCACGATGGGCGAACCCACCAGCTTGGCCGCCTGAATCATCCGCGCGAGTTGCTCTTCCGCGGTGCCTTGCGAAGGATCGAACATCTTCGACGTAGGGCAGATCGAGCGCATGCCGATCTCCAGTTCGATTCCCAGGCTCTCGGCGTGCGCGCGAACTTTTTTTAGGTGCTCCGGCTCGAGGCTGCCGATGAAGCGGATTTCGCTGAAATGGACGACCTTCGCGCCCCACTGGTGGCAATAGTCCAGGTATTGGAAGGGGGTCCAGCCCTGGGAACGCAGGCTGAACAGATCCACTCCCAGGCGGACCGGACGCCGCGACGCCGCGCCGGCCTGTAGTCCGAAAGCCGCTATCCCGGAGCCGCCCAAAAACTCTCTGCGGTGCATAGGTAGATTATGGCGCAGCACCGGCGCGGCAGGCCGGGAGTCACGATTTTTTCGAAACTTTATTTGCCCGTTCTTCATTTACTTACCGGCGAATCGAGGCTTTCGCTGCACGTGCGCGCGCTACTGTGTGGATGAAAGAGTTGCTCGCTCGCCGAGAGGCAACCGGCGGTAATGGGTCAGGCGCCCAACCTAGGGGGCAGGAAAGACCTGAACCAACCCATTCAACGTCCCAGGCGTTGCTGCCGTCTCCCGGAGCCTTGAACAAGCTCGCGGGAGAAAGGGATCGATCCCTCATCGCAGGCAAGAAAACAAAAGGTTCTTTCTGATCTTTCCATGGCACGGGTGCGGCGTTGAATCGCCGCACCCGCCCAGTCTTACCGAGCTGCGACCGAAAGGAAGCGGTCTCTCCCAGCCTTCGTGTCTCTACCCCCTCCACCGCCTCAGGTATCATAAAGAAAGAAGAAAGCTCTCCCATCACATGGCTGTAAAACCCGGTCCGGACATGGGCATCAACAGTTGGCTCGAAGACGAGCTGTATCAACAATATCTGCACGACCGTACGACCGTCGACGAAAGCTGGAAGTCGCTGTTTGAGGAGGCCCCGCCGGATGGAGGAAAAGCCGTTTCCGCTGCTGCGCGCCCGGCGGAAGTGCCCTTACCGGCCCCCGCAGCCCTCGGACCCGGTGAGGAATTGGTGCCCCTTCGCGGCACGGCCGCCCGTATCGCCGAGAACATGGGCGCCAGCGTCACCGTTCCCGTGGCCACTTCGCAGCGCACCATTCCGGTCAAGGTGATGGACGAAAACCGCCGCATCATCAACCAGCACCGCACCTTGATCGGCAAAAGCAAAGTTTCTTACACCCACCTGCTGGGATGGGCCGTGGTCAAAGCCCTGCGCGAATTTCCCAACATCAACAACGCCTACGGCGAAGAGGGCGGCGCCGGCTGCCGCCTGGTGCGCCCCCAAATCAACCTGGGCGTGGCCGTGGACGTGGCCGGCAAGGACGGCGCGCGCAACCTCGTGGTGCCCAACATCAAGAACGCCGGCGCGCTCGATTTCCAGCAGTACGTCACCGCCTTCGACGATCTCGTGCGCCGCGCCCGCGCGGGCAAGCTCACCCCTGGCGACTTTCAGGGCACCACCATCTCGCTCACCAATCCCGGCACCGTGGGCACCATGTCCTCCAGCCCCCGCCTGGTCGTGGGCCAGGGCGCCATCATCGCCGCCGGCGCCATCGACTACCCCGCTGAGTACCTGGGAGCCGCCCCCGAACTGCGCGCCACCCTGGGCCTCAGCAAGGTCATGACCCTGAACTGCACCTACGATCACCGCATCATTCAGGGCGCCGAGTCCGGCATGTTTCTGGGCCGCGTGCAGGCCCTGCTCGATGGAGCCGACCACTTCTACGAAGAGGTTTTCGCCCACCTCAAGATGCCCCACCGCCCGGTGCGCTGGGAGCCCGACCGCCTGGCTATGCTGCCCGGCGCCGCCGCCCGCACCGCGGAGATCGCCAAGGAAGCCGCCGTCCTCCAGCTCATCAACATCTATCGCGTGCGCGGCCATCTGGTGGCCGATCTCGACCCCCTCGGCGGCGAGCCCCACTATCACCCCGAACTCGACCCTATCACTTACGGGCTCACCATCTGGGACCTGGACCGCGAATTTCTCACTGGCAGCCTGAGCGAGGCCATGGGCGATCACAAGCCCGTCGCCACCCTGCGCCAGATCCTCGAAACCCTGCGCCAGACCTACTGCGGCAAGATCGGGTGCGAGTACATGAACATCCAGCACCCGGAGCAGAAGCGCTGGCTCCAGCAGCGCATGGAGCCCACGGCCAACAACTGGCCGCTGGACCAGGCCACCCGCGTGCGCACCCTCGAGCGCCTCATCCAGGCCGAGGAGTTCGAGCACTTCCTGCATAACCGCTTCGTGGGCCAGAAACGCTTCGCCCTGGAAGGCGCCGAAACCGCCATCCCCATCCTGGATCAGATCCTGGAACGCGCTGCCGTGGGCAACGTGCACGAAATCGTGATCGGCATGGCCCACCGCGGCCGGCTCAACGTGCTGGCCAACGTGGTCGGCAAGCCGCTCACCCAGATCTTCTCCGAGTTCGAGGGAGAACTCGATCCCGCCAGCACGCAGGGCTCCGGCGACGTCAAGTATCACCTCGGCGCCAGTGGCGTGCACCGCTCCGCCGCGGGCCCCGAGATCGTCGTCTCCGTCTCGCCCAACCCCAGCCACCTGGAAGCCGTGGACCCCGTGGTCGAAGGCATCGTCCGCCCCAAGCAGGACCGCCTCGGCGATGCCGCCCGCGAGCGCGTCATCCCCGTGCTGATCCATGGCGACGCCGCCTTCGCCGGCCAGGGCGTGGTGGCCGAGACCCTCAATCTCTCGCAGCTTGACGGTTACTGGACCGGCGGCACCATCCACGTCATCATCAACAACCAAATCGGCTTCACCACCCTGCCGGAGGAGAGCCGCTCCTCGCCCTATTCCACCGACGTGGCGCGCGGCGTGCAGGCCCCCATCCTTCACGTCAACGGCGACGACCCCGAGGCCGCCATCCGCGTCGTGCAACTGGCCTTCGATTACCGCCAGCAGTTCAAAAAGGACGTGGTGATCGACATGTTCTGCTATCGCCGCCACGGGCACAACGAAGCCGACGACCCCAGCTACACGCAGCCCATCCTGTACCGCAAGATCAAGGAGCATCCTTCGGTGGCGCGGCTGTACTCCGACCGCCTGGTGCGCGAGGGCGTGCTGACCTCCGAAGAGGCCGCCGCCATGCGCAAGCGCGTGGTGGATAACCTCTCGCAAGCCTACGACGCTGCCCAGAAGCACGCCGAGCATTTCGAAGTGGTGGAGCTCAGCGCGGTGCCCACCGAAGAGGTCGGCAATTTCTGCCCGCGCACCGCGGTCAACCGGGCCACCGTGGATCGCGTCATCCGCGCCCTCACCACCTTCCCGCCGGAATTCCACCTGCATCCCAAGCTGCGCGGCTTCATCGAGCGCCGCCACGAGGCCATCGAGAAGGGCGGGCCGCTCGATTGGGCCTTCGCCGAGGCCCTGGCCTTCGGTACGCTGGTGCTCGAAGGCACGCCCGTGCGCCTCAGCGGCCAGGATTCCGGCCGCGGCACCTTCAGCCAGCGCCACCTGGTTTTCTGCGATTCCGAAAACGGCGCCAAGTACACCCCCTTGCAGCATGTCGCCCCCGACCAGGCGCGTTTCGACGTCTTCGACAGCTCCCTCAGCGAGTACGCCGTGCTGGGCTTCGAGTTCGGCTACAGCGTGGCCGACCCGCTCACCCTGGTGCTCTGGGAAGCCCAGTTCGGCGACTTCGCCAACGGCGCCCAGATCATGATCGACCAGTTCATCAGCAGCGCTGAGTCCAAGTGGGGCCAGCCCAGCGGCCTGGTGATGCTGCTGCCGCACGGCTACGAGGGCCAGGGGCCCGAGCACTCCAGCGCCCGCATCGAGCGCTATCTCAACCTCTGCGCCGAGAACAACCTGATCGTGGCCAACTGCACCACGCCGGCCCAGTATTTCCACCTGCTGCGCCGCCAGATGTACGGCGGGCCCGACCGCCGGGGCATGCGCAAGCCGCTCGTCGTGTTCACCCCTAAGAGCCTGCTGCGCCACCCCAAGGCGGTTTCCACCATCGCCGACCTGACCACCGGCGGCTTCCGCGAAGTGCTCTCCGAAACCGGAGCCATCGAGTCCGACCGCGTGACGCGCGTCATCTTCTGCTCCGGCAAGGTCTACTACGACCTGCTGGCCGCGCGCGAGCGGCAGAGCGCCGGCCACATCGCCATCGCCCGCGTCGAGCAGTTGTATCCGTTCCCGGAAGACCAGGTCAACGATCTGCTGCTGCGCTATCCCCTGTCGGCCGAGGTCGCCTGGGTGCAGGAAGAACCCCGCAACATGGGGCCCTGGCGTTTCGTGCGCGAGCAGATCCAGCCGCTGCTCGATTCCAGCCGCCGCGAGCTGCGCTATGTGGGCCGCCCCGATAGCGCCAGCCCCGCCACCGGCTCGGGCAAGCGCCACCAGCAGGAGCAGGCCGAGATCGTCTCCGACGCCTTGGCCGAGGGAGCCATCACGCGCACCCGCCGCGTCCGCTTGGTTTCGCGCCGCAAGAAATAACCCGCGGAATTCCGGGGAACGTTTGCGGCGCCGGTTCGTATTACTTATGGAGTCCGCATCCGGAGGTGCCCGCATGTCCACGCTGCTGCAGGACGCCCGTTATGCCGTCCGCGCCATGAAACGCAGCCCCGGCACGACCGCCGTGGCCGTTCTCGCCCTGGCCCTCGGCATCGGTGCCAATACGGCCATCTTCACGGTGGTCAACGCCGTCCTGCTCCGGCCGCTCCCCTATCCCGCCGCGGACCGCATGGTCTCCCTGGTGCGCACCTACCCCAATGGCTACGGCCCTTCGGTCTCCGTCCCCAAGTTCATCACCTGGAAGCAGGGCAACCCCCTGCTCGAAAACGTGGCGGTCTACGACTTCATGGGTCCCGGCGTCAGCATCAGCGGAGAAGGCGAGCCGGAACAGATCAAGGCCATTCGCGCCTCGGTGGAATTCTTCCCGCTGTTCCGCGTCGCCCCAGCCGCCGGCCGCTTCTTCAACGCGGAGGAAGATCACCCCGGCGGACCGCGCGTGGTGGTCATCAGTCACGGTCTGTGGCAGCGCCGCTTCGGCGCCGACCCCGGCCTGGTGGGCCGCACCGTGGTGCTCAGCGGCGAACCCTACACCGTCATCGGCGTCACCGCCGCCGGCTTTGAGGCCAATCCGCCCGCGGATGTCTGGCTGCCTCTCCAGGCCGATCCCAACAGCGTCAACCAGGGCCATTACCTGCTCTGCGCCGGACGCCTCAAGCCGGGCGTCACGCTGGCCGCGGCGAATGCGCGCATGAAGGTGGTGGCCGAGGAGTTCCGCCGCCGCTATCCCGATACCATGTCTAAGCAGGAAAGCGCCGGCGTCATGCCGATGCGCGACCTGGTAGTCGGCGATATCCGCCCGCTGCTGTTGATTGTGCTGGGCGCCGTCGCGCTGGTCCTGCTGATCGCCTGCGCCAATGTGGCCAACCTGCTGCTGGCCCGCGCGGCCGCCCGCGAACGGGAGATCGCCATCCGCACCGCGTTGGGCGCCGGCCGCGGACGCCTGGTCCGCCAGTTGCTCACCGAGAGTTGCCTGCTGGGCCTGGCCGGCGGCGTGCTCGGCCTGCTGTTGGGGCTGTGGGGGCTTCGCATTCTGCTGCTCTTCACTCCCGCCGGCCTGCCGCGGCTCGCCGAAATGACCCCCGGCTCGGGCCTGGACCTGCGGGTGCTGGGCTTCTCCCTGCTGCTGTCTCTGCTCACCGGCATCCTGTTCGGCCTGGCGCCCGCCGTGCAAGCCTCCCGCCCCGATCTGAACTCCACCTTGAAGGAGGGCATGGCCCGCACCACCGCCGGTGTGCGCCACCTGCGCGCCCGCGGCCTGCTGGTGGTGAGCGAAATGGCGCTCGGCCTGGTGCTGCTGATCGGCGCGGGCCTGCTCATCCGCAGCGCCGCCTCGCTGCGCGGCGTCCAGCCCGGTTTCGATACCGCCCACGCCCTCACCTTCAAAACCGCCTTGAGCGGCGCGCGCTACTCCAACACCGCCTCGGTCACCACCTTCAGCCGCGCGGTGATCCAGCGCCTGGAGAGCCTGCCCGGCGTGCAGTCGGCGGCTAACGTCATCAACCTGCCCACCGAACCCGGACCGGACCTCAATTTCGAGATCGCCGGCCGCCCCGCCTCCGCCGCCAACGCCACCGGTGACGAGCAGTGGCGCTTCATCTCCCCGCATTTCTTCAAGGCCATGGGCATTCCCCTGCTGCGCGGCCGCGAATTCAGCGACACCGACACCGCCAAATCCCCCGCGGTGGTGATCATCAATGCAGCCTTGGCCCGCAAGTACTGGCCCAAGGAGGATCCCCTCGGCCAGCGCATCACCATCGGCAGGGGCCTGGGCAAGGAATTCGACGATCCCACGCGCGAAATCGTGGGCGTGGTGGGGAACGTGAACGAGTTCGGCCTGGATCGCCAGCCGCCGGCCATCATGTACATTCCGGGCGCCCAGGTGAACGACGCCCTAACCGCCCTCGGCAACCGGATCCTGCCTACCGCCTGGGTGGCGCGCACCGCCGTGGACCCCATGACCCTGGCCGGCGCGGTGCGCCGCGAAGTCACCGCCGTGGATCGCCAGCAGGCCGTCTTCGAGTTTCGCTCCCTGGACCAGGTGATGGAGCGCGCGCTGGCCAACCGCCGCTTCATCCTGCTGTTGCTCAGCGTGTTCGCCGCCGTGGCGCTGACGCTGGCGGCCATCGGCATCTACGGCGTGATGTCCTATGCCGTCGAGCAGCGCACCCACGAGATCGGCATTCGCATCGCGCTGGGCGCCGGCCAGGGTGACGTGCAGGGCCTGGTGGTGCGCCACGGCATGACCCTGGCCGCCATCGGAGTGGCCATCGGCCTGGCCGCCGCCTTCGGCCTCACGCGGGTGCTGGCCAACCTGCTGTTCGGCGTGAAAGCCACCGACCCGCTCACCTTCGCCGCCGTCGCCGCCGCCCTCTCCGCCGTGGCCTTAATCGCCACCTGGCTCCCCGCCCGCAGAGCCAGCCGAGTGGACCCCGTCATCGCTCTGCGGGGCGAGTGAGCGCACGCCGCTGCCTCCCTGCCGTGAAGTAGAATTGAGTAGGCTGACGCCGGTGGCGCGGAAGCGGCACGGCTCCTCCCGATCCGCGCAATGCTTCCTTCGTGCGGTCCCGGGGCCCTCATCAGGAGAGTTTATGCAAACCGAAAGTTGTGACATCGGACTGATCGGTCTGGCTGTCATGGGCCAGAATCTGGTGCTGAATATGAACGACCACGGATACCGCGTGGCGGTCTTCAACCGCACGGTTTCCAAGGTGGACGACTTCCTGAACCACGAAGCCGCCGGCACCAAGGTGGTCGGAACCCACTCGATTCCGGAACTGGTTCAGGCCCTGCGCAAGCCCCGGCGCGTGATGCTGATGGTCAAGGCCGGCGAGACCGTGGACCAGATGATCGGCAACCTTGTGCCGCACCTGGAGGCGGGCGACATCGTCATCGACGGGGGCAACTCGCACTATCCGGACACCAACCGCCGCACCACGACGCTCGGCGGAAAGGGCATCCTGTTCATCGGCACGGGCGTCTCCGGAGGCGAGGAAGGCGCGCGCTTCGGCCCCTCCATCATGCCCGGCGGCAATCCCGCCGCCTGGCCGCACGTCAAGGAGATCTTTCAGGCCATCGCGGCCAAGGTGGACGACGGCTCGCCCTGCTGCGACTGGGTAGGCGAGAACGGCGCCGGCCACTACGTCAAGATGGTCCACAACGGCATCGAGTACGGCGACATGCAGCTCATCTGCGAGGCGTACCACCTGCTGCGGGAAGGCCTGGGCCTCAGCGCCGCCGAGCTGCACGAAGTCTTCGCCGAATGGAACAAGGGCGAGCTGGACAGCTACCTGATCGATATCACCCAGCAGATTTTCACCAAGATGGACGACGACGGCGCGCCGCTCATCGACAAGATCCTGGACACCGCCGGCCAGAAGGGCACCGGAAAATGGACCGGCATCAGCGCCCTGGAAACCGGCACGCCGGTCACCTTGATCGGCGAGGCGGTGTTCGCGCGCTGCCTCTCGGCCATGAAGGACGAGCGCGTGCGCGCCTCCGCGGTGCTCAACGGGCCGCAGGCGGCGCCCAATGCGGACCGCGCCGCTTTCATCGAGGATGTGCGGCGGGCCCTCTACTGCTCCAAGATCATCTCCTACGCGCAGGGCTACATGCTGATGCGCGAAGCCTCGCGGCAAGAGGGCTGGAACCTGAACTACGGCGGCATCGCCCTGATGTGGCGCGGCGGCTGCATCATCCGCAGCCGGTTCCTGGGCAAGATCAAGGAGGCTTTCGACAAGAATCCGCAGCTTTCGAACCTGCTGCTGGACGATTTCTTCCGCAAAGTGTTGGTCGATTACCAGCCCGCCTGGCGGCGCGCCATCGTGCAGGCCATCCAGTGCGGCGTGCCCACGCCGGCGTTCTCCACGGCGCTGGCCTTCTACGACGGTTACCGCACCGCGCGCCTGCCTGCCAACCTGCTGCAAGCCCAGCGGGACTTCTTCGGCGCGCACACCTACGAGCGCGTGGACAAGCCCCGCGGCCAGTTCTTCCACACCAACTGGACCGGCCGCGGCGGGCGCACGGCTTCAGGCACCTACAACGCTTGAAGTTACCGAGCCGCGACCATCAGGGAGCGGTGCCGGACATCACATCAGAGGGAGCATTACATGAAATATGGTCTGAATATCCGCCCGGAGGGAGCCCTGGATCTTTTGTCCCTAGGCGCGCTGGTGCATCGCCTGGACCCCGGGATCATTCCCTTTCGCAAGGCCACCGAGTGCCAGATCCACGTCAGCGGCGGCGAGTTCAACGTGGCCGCCAACCTGGCCGACTGCTTCGAGATGCGGACCGGCATCGCCACCGCCCTGGTGGATTATCCGGTCGGCGACCTGATTGCCGAGCGGGTCAAGGCCATGGGCGTGAAGCCCTTTTACAAGCGGTTCAAGCACAATGGCGTCACCGGGCCCAACATGGCCGCGGTGTACAGCGACCGCGGCCAGGGCGTGCGCCCGCCGGTGGTCTTCTATAACCGCGCCAACGAAGCCGGCGCCCTGCTGAAGCCCGGCGACTTCGACTGGAAGGCCATCTTCGCGGATGGCGTGCGCTGGTTCCACAGCGGCGGCATCTTCGCCGCGCTCTCGGAGACCACCTCGGAAATCATTATTGAGGGCATGCAGGCGGCCAAGGCAGCCGGCGCGGTGGTCTCTTTCGATTTGAATTACCGCGAAAAGCTGTGGAGCCTCTCCGGCGGCAGCGCGCGCGCCGTGGCGGTCATCGATCGCATCGTGAAGAACGTGGACGTGCTGGTGGGCAACGAAGAAGACCTGCAAAAGGGGCTGGGCATCCCCGGGCCGGAGGTGGCCGCCAAGTCCAAGCTCGATCCCAGCGCGTTTTTCGCCATGATCGACCAGGTGGTGAAGAAACATCCGCAGGTCAAGATCGTGGCCACCACCCTGCGCGAAGTGCACTCGACCAACCGGCATAGCTGGGGTGCGGTCGCCTGGATCGACGGCCAGACCTACGTCTCGCCGACCGCCGAGTTGGACGTGCTCGACCGCGTGGGCGGCGGCGACGGCTTCGCCTCCGGCTTCTTCTACGGCCTGCTGACCGGCGCAGAGCCGGAGCAGGCGGTCAAGCTGGGCTGGGCCCACGGCGCGCTGCTCACCACCTTCCCCGGCGACACCACCATGGCCACGGCGGACCAGGTGCGAGCTTTCGCCAAGGGCGGCTCCGCGCGCATCCAGCGCTAACACTCCATAGCAAGAGACCGCCCCGTTGACGTCGCAGCTCGGACTACTCCTCTTCGGCGACCACCGGGTTGCGCAGCTCCCCGAGTCCCTGGACGCGCACCACTACCTCGTCGCCCGGCTTCAGCCAGCGCGGCGGATCGTAGGAGAAGCCCACTCCGGGCGGCGTGCCCGTGGAGATGATGTCGCCGGGCTCCAGCGTCATCACGCTGCTCAGGTAGGCGATCAGATCCGGAATTTTGAAGATCAGGTCGTGGGTGTTGTGGTCCTGGAGCACTTCGCCGTTGATGGTGAGACTGATCTCCAGGTTATGCGGATCGGCCACCTCGTCGGCCGTGACGATGGCTGGGCCCATGGGCGCGAAAGTGTCGAAGGTCTTGCCGATGGTCCACTGCGTGGTGGCCATCTGGTAATCGCGCGCGCTGACGTCGTTCAGGTTCAGGTAGCCGAACACGTAGTCCTGCCAAGCGGCGGCGGGGATGTGGCGGCCCCGCTTGCCGATGACGAAGGCCAACTCGGCTTCGTAGTCGGGTTTGCCGGAGTTCTTGGGCAGCACGATGGGTTCGCCCGTGCCGATCACGGCGTTGGAATACTTCGCGAAAATCGTGGGCACTTCGGGGATGGCCATTTTGGACTCGATGGCGTGTTCCCGGTAGTTCAGCCCGATGCAGATGATCTTGGGCGGGCGCAGGATGGGGGCGCGCAGCCGGACGGAATCCGCGGCGATCGCTTCGGGAGCCGGCGCGCTCCCGATCCAGGCTTCCACACGCGCGCGGGCTGCGGCGCCCCCGTTGATCACCGAGAGCACGTCCGCGAACCCGGCAGCCCGCAGGCCGACGATCCGGCCGCCGCGCAGAACCCCCGGCTCGGGACAGCCCTGCCGTTCAAACGTAACCAGTTGCATGGAATTGTTCTTTCCCCTGGGAGTGTTTTTCCTATTGTATCATTACCGTTTTGGGATCTATGAATCCGATACAGGAGTTGTTTTCGCTGAAAGACCGGGTGGCCGTCGTGCTGGGCGGCACGAGCGGCATTGGCCAGGCCATTGCCCGCGGCTTTGCGCAGGCCGGCGCCACCACCATCGCCAGCAGCCGCGACAGCGCCAAGGTCAACGCCATGGCCGGTGAACTGGAATGCCTGGGCTCCCAGACCCTGCGTCTGCCGGCCGACGTGCAGGACCGGGCCAGCCTGGAGGCGCTGTGCCGCGAGACCGTGGCGGCTTTCGGCCGGGTGGACATCCTGGTGGTCACTTCGGGTGCGCTCAAGAAGATGCCCACGGCGGACCTGCCGGAAGAGGAGTGGACCCGCGTGATCGACGTCAACCTGAACGGGACCTTCCGGGCGAACCAGATTTTCGGCCGCCAGATGATCCGGCAGCAGCGCGGATCGATCATCAACACCTGCTCGATGACCACGTTTGTGAGCTTCCACGAAGTGGCGCCCTATGCCGCGAGCAAGGCCGGCGTGCACCTGCTGACGCTGTCACTGGCCTGCGAGTGGGCCCGCTACAACATCCGGGTGAACGCCATCGCGCCGGGCGTGTTCCGCACGCCTCTGAACACCAAGGCCCTGGATATTCCCGAGCGGCTGGCAGCCATCGTGGGACGCACACCCATGGGCCGGGTGGGCAACGTGCAGGAGTTAGTGGGAGCCTGCATCTATCTGGCGTCCGACGCAGCCAGCTTCGTCACCGGCCACGTCTTGGCGGTAGACGGCGGATTCCTGGCCAAGGGGATTTAGGAAACCAGGCTGCTGCGATCGACTTGAAGGTCTCTAGCAGTCACTTGCGCCCTCGCAGCGGAACCGGCGGCCAATTCCCCAGTCCCGTCAGTACTAATTTAACTCTAGATTTAAAGATCCTAATAACTTATACTGAACCGCGGAGAAGACGTATGTGGCTTGCCACACCCAAAGTATTGCTTTACGCCACTCTACTGCTCGTGTGCATGTCCATCACGTGGGCGGCTGCCGGCAACGCAACCGTTACCGTGATGACCCAGAATATGGACGCCGGCACCGATCTGGGCTTCGCGCTCGCCTATCTCAACACCAGCACCCCGACGGTCGGGATCGACCTGACTTACCAGGAGATCCTGCAAAGCAATTTCGCCGGGCGGGCCGCGCTTCTGGCGCAAGAGATCGCCGCTGTTAAGCCGCACCTGGTGTCCCTTCAGGAGGCGACTCTCTGGAGCACGGGTCCGGGTCCTTCTCAGCAGGCGCCTTTGTTCGACCAGTTGCAGCTTCTGCTCAATGCCCTCGGCGCATTGGGCGAAGACTATGCGGTCGTGGAGGTGAACCAGCTCACCACCACCGCGCTGCCCATGAGCAGCGGGGTCTGGCTCGGGTACATGGATCGGGACGTCGTCCTGGCGCGCAATGGCACCGGACTCGGCATCACGAATGTCCGCAAGAATATCTTTGCCGCGAAGTTATCCATCCCCAGCCCTCTTGGGCCGATCGATGTGCCGCAGGGCTGGATTGCGGCGGACGTCACACTCGGGGGGCACACGTTCACGTTCGTCGACACGCACCTGCAGAGCACGTTTCCCGGCCAGCCGGAGATCGCTCTCCTCCAGGTCGCGCAGGCGCAGGAACTCGCCGGCGCTTTCATCGGCACGTACCCGGTGGTGATTGCCGGCGATTTCAACTCCAACGCGACGCATACGCCGCCCGAACGGACGCAGTCGGTGGGGGTCATGACCTCGGCGGGCTATACCGATGCGTGGCCCGTAGTGAATCACGGAAATCCCGGCTTCACCTGGCCTCTGTACTTCGAGGATCCGCTTGCCGCTCACCCGAAAGGCCCATTCGAGCGAATCGACTTCATCTTCGAACGCGGCTTCGGGATCCAATCCGTCGACCGTATTGGCTGGAAGGCCCCGCACGCGTCCGATCACGCCGGAGTAGCGGCGTCGCTCGCCTTCTGAGTCCTGCGCACGGGATTCGCGCGTTTACTGCACCGCCAGGAAGACGTTGGCGGGCGACTGGGCGCCGCTCACCGAGGCCACCACGGGCACGTCGCCCGTGACCCCGCTGGGCACGGTCACCGCAACCTGGTACAAGCCAACGGCGCCCGGGCTGAGCACGGCGGAGATGTATTGCGCCGTCACGCCGCCGATGGTGATCGTCGGGGCGGTGGTTACCTGGGGCGCTCCAGTCACGGGTTGGCCGGCCGGAACCGCGGGGTTGGTGGCCCCGAAGCCGGTCCCCCAGAGAATGATGACGTCGCCCGGCTTGGCTTTGACCGTGTTGGGCACGCCGGAAGGACCAATCAGGGTGTAGTCGGGATTGCGCTGCGCAATGGCGTAGTTCTTGTTGTTGGCCTGGAACATGAAGAATGCCGGCGAGAAGGCCTGCATGTTGGCCGAGACCGTGTTGCTGCCGCTTCCGCTGACGGTGACCTGCACGTTCACCGTGCCCGTGCTGCTATCGGTGGGCGCCTGCACGTTGAGCTGTGTGGGGCTGATGTAGTAGACGAACGCCGGTTTGCCGTTGATGGAGACGCTGGTCCCATCCAGGCTGGTGGGCGCCTGGCCGTTGACAAAATCCTTGTCGGTCCAGGTCCGCGTATTGGTGGCCAGGTTGGAGCCGAAGATGGTCACCCACGAGCCGGATTGGATGGTGCTCTGAAACCCGGCGCCGTTCACCACTCCGTTGGGATCGGTGATGGTGGGAGTGGCGCCCGCGGCCGCCGGGGTCAGGGTGTAGTTGGCGGTGTAGACGTGATCCCCCGTGGGCTGCAAATCTCCGTTCACCGCGTTGCCCGCCACGTAGATCACAATGTTCCCCACGTTGGTGGAGGGCGGAGTCCAATCGAATTCGAAGCTGGAGACCACCGGGGAGGCCTGGTAGGACTTGAGCGTGTGCTCGATGTACTCCAGCGCGGGGCAGGAGGTTTGCGGCGGCACGCTGGCCAGATCGAAGCCGCACACGAGTTGCGTGTACCCATCCGCGCCAGGCGTAAAGGCGCCGGCCTGCGTGGTGGAGCTGCTCGCCAGACGCGCCGTCAACTGAAACCCGAAACGCTTTTGAGCCGAGTCGGTCACGGTGACCACCAGGTGCTGTTTCACCCCGGGAGTATAGGTCAGGCCTCCGGGAAAAGTGACGGAAACATTCCCCCCGAATGAATTGACGGTGCCGGTATGACAGCCAATCTGAATGCAGGTTTGTTCTCCAGGCACGCCGGCAGCTCCGCCCGGCGGGCCGTACTCATACGCGTAAAGCAAAAACGGAATCGCCGCCGCCACAGCCGCGGCTTTTCCCAAAAAAATTTTCCGTCTCCGATCCATATGCATTGAAATAAACACCACCTGAGGTGAGTTTACTCGATGATTTTGATGAAAAGTCCTTCAGAGTGTTGGTATTACAAAACTATCACAACTTTGGAACAAAGCCTTGGGGGAAGTTCCCGAGACGCAAGGCTTTGCGCGCCGCGGTGGAGAGCGGAAGAGCGCCTAGCTCCGCGCCGGAGAGCCAGCGGAAGCCGCGCGGCGCCCGTGCGAGGGTGCCGGAGCGCACGGTGAAAACGTACAGATGACGGGTGATGGTGTGGCGAAAGCTTCCCAGGGCTCCGTTCAGCCGGACGCCGGGGAGATCCTCCACGGCAGGCAGTTCCCAGAAGCCGGCCATGCGTCCGGCGTCCGCGGGCCTCTGCCGGAGCAGCAGGCGGCCGCGCTTCTCCACCCGGACCAGGGTCTGCTCGATGCGCTCCTGCCTGCCGGGGCGCAGTTTGACGGGCAATTGCTCCGCCGTGCCCGCGGCCAGCGCGCGGCAATCCTGGGCCACCGGACAGAGCAGGCACCGCGGGGCGCGCGGCAGGCACACGGTGGCACCCAGTTCCATCATGGCCTGATTGAAGGCGGCGGGATCTTTCGGTTCGAGCAGCCGCCCGGCCATCTGCTGAAACCGCGCGCGCGTGCGGGAAGAAGCGATATCGGCGGGGTCGTTTTCCAGGCGCGCCAGGACCCGCAGGACGTTGCCGTCGAGCACCGCATGCGGCTGGCCGAAGGCGATGCTGGCGATGGCCGCGGCGGTGTACGGACCGATTCCCGGCAGCCGCCGCAGGGCCTCGTAGTCCCGCGGGAAGCCGCCGGCCGCCACGATGGCGCGCGCCGCTTTCTGCAAATTGCGCGCGCGCGAATAATACCCCAGCCCGCTCCAGGCGGCCAGCACATCGGACTCCGCTGCTTCGGCCAGGGCGGCCACGGTGGGAAAGCGCGAAAGGAACCTCTCGTAGTAAGGAATCACCGCCTGCGCGCGGGTCTGCTGGAGCATGATCTCGGAGACCCAGATGCGGTAGGGATCGCGCGTGCGGCGCCAGGGCAGATCGCGCTGCTGGCGGGCGTACCAGGCGAGCAGGCGAGCGGCAAAATTGCGCGCGCCGCGGCGCCTCATTCCAGCGTGCAAATCCACTCGGCAATCACCCGCAGGCGATCCGGCTCCAGGTCCAAAGGCTGGAATTCGCGGTTGAGCGGTTCCAGGCGGATGGACCCATGCTCCCACTGCTCTTCCCCGGAGAAGACCTTCCGGCTGGTGTACTTCTTGACGGTGTAGCGGGCGGTTTCCTCCAGCACGCCCTGCAACTCCACCAGCACGATCTTGTTCTGGCGGGAACCCACCACCGGCGCGCGGAAGATGTTGAGGCTGCCGTCCGGTATCCGCGGCTCCATGGAACGCCCCACCACGTGCGCGACGAAATGATTGGGAGTGAGAAGCAGGTGCTCCGGCGCGCGCACCCAGTCTTCTTCGCCCACGGGTTCGTCTTCCCCGAAGCGCGTGGCGGCGGCCCGCAGCGAGTACAGCGGCAGGTGCGTGACGAAAGGCGCCACCGGCAGCTTCTCCACGTGCCGCTCGAACAAGCGGTCCGCGGTGCGGCTGAAGGAGTCCACGGCCACGGCTTCCCGTTCGCTCAACCGCAGGGTGTGGGAGAGGGAATCCTCCAGGGATTCGAGCAGACGGCGCCCGCCCATCTCAACGCTCCTGGCTTCCAGATCCTGCTCCAGGGCCGCCAGCACCTCGGCGTCTTCGGGGTCGGCCAGGTCATCCCAGTGGCTGCGCAAGCGCCGGTACAACCTGCCCGTGTCCGGATCGAGCAGCAACACTCCCACGGTGTGCACCGGACGGCCCGGTAAGGCCAGTTCCAGCCGCACACACTCACCCTGGCGCCGCGCGCCGATGGGAATCACCGGCATCACACGTATCCTACCAGCCTTATCGGCAAGAACTCCAACCCGCCGGCGCCGCGGCGCGGGCTAGCGGGACTAGGGGGCGAAGGGATAGTACCCTTTGCGGGCCCGGATCTTCACGTTCGGCAGATTGACGGCAACTTTAATGGAGCGGAATTGCCGCGTGCTGGTATTGGGGCCCACGTCCGGCACGTAGCGCAGAATGTATTGCGTGGTGATTTCTCCCGCCAGCGCGGCCACCACACGGAAAATTCCCTTGGAGATTTCCGACGCGTATCCCCCCGTGCCGACCTTATAGGCGTAATTGCCTTCGTCGGAGGGAGTCGAGAGATAGCCGGAAACGTCCTGGTAGAGGTTATTCAGGGGGTACTCCACCCGGCCGCCGGTTTCCCCGGCCAGGCGCAGCAGATTGTCATCGCCCTCGCTGTTGAAGCCGAAGGAAACGGTGCTCATGCCGTAGATGGTCACCAGGTTGCGCTGCGCGATCTCCAGCACTTCCGCCAGGCTCTTCTTGCTGGCGTTGTCGTGCCCGTCGCCGATCACGATGAGCACGCGACGGGGTTCGTAGGGCTCGCCCTGCACCAGGTGGCGGCTGGTGCAGGCCAGGTAGATGGCGTCGTAGAGGGCTGCCCCGCCGCCCGGCTTGAGCTTGCGGATCCTGTCCGCGATTTTCTCAGAATCCGTGGTGGTGTTTACCAGCAACTCGGCGTCGTTGCCGTAAGCCACCAGGTAGCCACTGAATTTCTCGTCGCCCGGCAGGAGATTCCACACCAGTTCCAGGGCGGCATCCTGGAAGGTCTTCCAGTGCAGCCGGGTGTTGTTGCTCATATCCAGCAGGAAGCCGACCACCACCGGCTGGTTCCGGTCGCGGCTGAAGAATTCGATTTTCTGTTCCTTGCCGTCGTCGTAGACGTGGAAATCCGTGGCTTCCAGGTTGGAGACGAAGGCGCCTTTTTCGTCGGTCACGGTGACCGGGACAATTACTTCGTTGCCTTGGGCCTTGAGGCTGCCGGCGGATTCCGCCCGCGGGGTTGTTCCGGGGGCTTCCTGCTTTTGCGCGAAGGCCCGCGAGGCCAGCAGCGTGGCGGCCGCCTGCAGGAAACGGCGGCGCGGCGGTGCGGCGACACGGCGAATCGGAGAATCTTGCTTCCCAGCCATCCCTAGCACCTTCCTCGGTTCCCTGTGTTCTTCGTGTCTCTTATTCTACTCCCAATTCGAGCCGCGCCGCGCCGCCGCAGGGTAGCCTCAGCGCTGCACGCGGCCCGAGCCCCCGCTCTTGATGAGGTTCTGGATTTCGTCCACCGTGAAGCGGTTGAAATCGCCCGGAATGGAGTGCTTCAGGCAACTGGCGGCCACGGCGAACTCCAGGGCTTCCTGGTGCGAGCCCAGCACCTGCAAGCCGTAGATCAGGCCGCCGGCGAAGGAATCCCCGCCGCCCACGCGGTCCACGATGTGGGTGATCTCGTAGTGCCGGCTGACCAGGAACTCCTGGCGGTCGTTCAGGCACGCGGACCAGCCGTTGTGCGAGGCGCTCTTGGACTCGCGCAGGGTGATGGCAATCAGCTTCAGGTTGGGGTAGGCGGCCAACACTTTCTCCGTCAGCTTGGCGTACTGGGCCTGGTCCAGCTTGCCCGCGTGCACGTCCACGTCCGCCTGGATGCCCAGAGCCATCTGGCAATCTTCTTCGTTGGCGACGGCCACGTCCACAAATTTCACCAGTTCCTGCATCACCGCGGCAGCGGGCTTGCCCCATTTCCACAGGTTCTTGCGATAGTTCAGGTCGCAGGAAACCGTGAGCCCTTTCTCCCGCGCGCGGGCCACCGATTCCAGCGCCAAGTCGGCCGCCGTCGCGCTGATGGCCGGGGTGATGCCGGTGATGTGAAACCAGCCGGCGCCGGCGAACACCTGGTCCCAGGGAATATCGCCCGGTTTGGCGAGTGCGATGGCGCTGTAATCGCGGTCGTAGACCACTTTGGACGGGCGCTGATTCGCGCCGGTTTCCACGTAGTACACCGGCATGCGGCCTTTGCCGCGCACGATGTGGGAGGTGTCCACGCCGAACCGGCGCAGCTCGCCGATCACCGCCTCGGCGATGGGATGATTCGGGGGCAGCACCGTCACGTAGGCCGCTGGCAGGCCGAACATGGAGAGGGCCACCGCGACGTTGGCCTCCCCGCCCCCGAACGTGGCCACGAACTGGGGGGACTGCAAAAAGCGCTCGAAGCCCGGAGGCGCGAGCCGCAGCATGATTTCACCGAACGTTACCGTCGTCTTGGGCATGCAAAAAACACCTTCCAGGAGCCGCGGGATGCGCGGCTAATTCTTGACTGCCACCACGTCCACCGCGAAGCCGGCGTCCATGGATGGCAGGCCTTCAAAGATGAGCATCGTGCTGGCCGGAGGCCGGGCCCGGTCATAAAAATCGAATCGCACCTTCCGCACCTGCTCGGCGATGCCCGCCGAGAGCGGATAGAGGCTGGAAAAGGCCGTTTCGCGGAGCGATCCCCCCAACTGGTCCAGGGCCTTGTCCAGACGTTGGAACGCCAACCGCGCGTCGGCCTCCTGAAAACCGAAAGAGACCTGCGATCCGCTGAGAATGACCGTGGGCGCGCTCACCAGCGCGACCTGCGAGAAATTGGCCGACCGGCTCAAGCCTTCCGGGTTGACGAAATGCAGCTTGGCGCCGGTGCTTGAGCGCAGCCGCGCCACGGCTTCGCACTCCGCCACAGCGTTCAGCGGGGAACGCCGCAACTGCACGTAGTTGGCCGCCGCTCCGGGGTACTCGGTGTCCGCCAGGCGCCGGATTTCCTGCACCTGGTCCAGCGAGCTCAGGAAGCAGGTGAGCCGCAGGACGTCGGCGGGCTCCGAACCGGCGGCCTTGACTGCCGAGCGGAGATGGTCGATGGCCCTTTGCGCCAGCGGAAGCACCGGATCCAGGGGCTGCTCGGACGAGGCTCCCTGCCCGGAAATGAATGCCAGACCGAAGGGATTCACGTCCTTTTTGGCGACTGCGGTGGATTCCAACACTACTTGGGCGCCTTCCAGCGGCAATGCCCCGACCTGCACGGTGGAGAGCGCCGGCAACGGCTGTTTGCGGTCGGTGAACGTCTCACTGACGATATCGTGTACCCGGCGCAAATCCCCGCTACCGGCCACGAAGGCCCGCAGCTTGACGATGGAGGCGCCGCCGGTGGACCGCAGCAGCGCTTTGAGGCCATCGCGCACCTGCTGCGAAAGAAGGCCCTTGGCCGAGAGCGGCGAGACGTGAAACACCAGCCGGTTGGTCTCCGCCACCACCGCGTTGGGCGGATCTTTGAGGATTTGCAGGGTTTGTGTCTGGGGCTCCTCGTCCTCTCCCTTCTTCTTCTTTTTCTTCGCGTCCAGGGGCCCGACTAACACCGCCACGGCGCACACCAACGCCAGCAGTCCGAACCGTTGCATACGATGTGCCTTCAGTGTATCAGAAGGCAAGGAGTCGAAAGCGGTGCCGACGGCAGTGGAAATTGGCTTGCCGGAGACCATCCAATATGGTATGTTGATCGGCGGATGGTTACTCCACCCAACCTGGATAGCCAGTCTGCGGTGCCGTTGTACCGCCAGCTTCACTCGCATTTTGAGCGTCTGATTCAGTCCGGGCAACTCGCTCGTGGGGAGCGCTTGCCCGCCACTCGCGAATTGGCTGGCATGCTTGGACTGAACCGGACTACGGTGTCGGCTGCTTACGAACTGCTCGAATCCGAAGGCCTGATCGCCGGCCACGTGGGGCGCGGCAGCTTCGTCATTGGAGGTCCGGCTCCGGCTACGGGGGGAATTTCCTGGGAAAGCCTGCTGGACCGCTTTGTAGGTCCGGAGGCTGCGCCGCTCTCTCTACCGGGGAAAAACGGGATCAGTTTCGCCGCCTCGCGGCCTTCCGAACAGCTTTTTCCCCTGGACGCGCTGCGTGCCAGTTGCGAAGAAGTGATGGCCCAGCCGGATTTCGCCTCCATTTTGCAGTTGGGCGCATCGAGCGGTTATGAACCCCTGCGCAGGTACCTGCTGGAGAGAGCACGCAGCCAGGACCTGGCCCGTCCCGGCGACGACCTGATCGTGACCAGCGGCTGCCAGCAGGCCTTGGACCTGATCGCGCGCGTGCTGCTCGGTCCGCGCGACAAGGTGCTCCTGGAGGATCCCGTCTACCCCGGGCTGAAAAACCTGTTCGCGGTCCATGGCGCCGAGCTGCTGGGCGTGCCGGTCACTGCCGAGGGCATCGACGTGGAGCAACTGGAGCGAATCCTTGCGGGCGAGCGGCCGCGCCTGCTGGTGGCGACCTCCAATTTCCAGAATCCGACCGGCGCCACTCTGCCGCTGGCCGCGCGCCAGGCGCTGCTGCGGGCCGCGCGCCGCAGCGGTGTAGTGGTGGTGGAAAACGACCTTTACGGGGAATTGCGCTACCGCGGAGATCCCCTGCCGGGCTTGAAGCAACTGGACGAAAGCGGCGACGTGGTGCTGCTGCGCAGTTTTTCGAAGATCACGTTTCCGGGGCTGCGCGTGGGCTGGGTGATCGCGCCGAAGCCGTTAGTGGCCTGCCTGGCGCAGGCCAAACAGCTCTCCGACTTGCACACCGACCAGTTCTCGCAGGCGGTACTGCTGCGCTTCGCCGAATCCGGCCGCCTGGAGGAGCACCGCCAGCGTATGCTACACAATGGCAGCGAGCGTCTGGCCGCGGTCCTGGCCGCCTGCGAGCGGTACCTGCCGCCGGAAGCGCGCTTTACCCGTCCGCAGGGGGGGATGAATCTCTGGGTGCGCCTTCCCGAACCTCTGGACGCCGGCGAACTGCTGGCCCGCGCTCTGCGAGAGCAGGTGGCCTATCTGCCTGGCCGGTACTTCGCGGTTTCCCGCCCGGAGCCCGGCTCCCTGCGTTTGAGTTTTGCCGGTTTGACGCCGGAGGAAATCCGGAGGGGACTCTCGATCCTGGGAGGGATCTTCGGGGAAGAGTTGGAGCGAGTGCGGGCCAACCGGGCGGTCGAGCCGGCTCCGGCCCTGGTCTGAGCACCAAGTGATCGGAAAGGATTTTGGAGGCTGTATGTTTTTGGACGAGACGTTTCGAGTCAAGGTTGGCCTGGCGGAGATGCTGAAGGGCGGCGTCATCATGGACGTCACCAACGCCGAGCAGGCCCAGATCGCGGAAAGAGCCGGCGCGGCCGCCGTCATGGCACTGGAGCGCGTGCCGGCCGACATTCGCAAGGAGGGCGGCGTGGCGCGCATGGCGCCCATCAGCAAGATCCGCGAAATCATGCAGACGGTCAGCATCCCGGTGATGGCCAAGGCGCGCATCGGCCATTTCATGGAAGCGCGGGTGCTCGAGGCGCTGGGGGTGGATTATATCGACGAGAGCGAGGTTCTCACCCCGGCCGACGAAGAGCATCACATCGACAAGAAGAATTTCAAGGTGCCCTTCGTCTGCGGCGCGCGCAACCTGGGCGAGGCCTTGCGGCGCATCGCCGAAGGCGCTGCGATGATCCGCACGAAGGGTGAGGCCGGCTCGGGCAATATTGTGGAGGCTGTGCGCCACATGCGGACCATCCAGAAAGAGATGAAGCAGCTCACCGTGCTGGGCAAGGAAGAACTCGTGCATGAAGCCAAGAATCTGGGGGCCCCGCTGGAGCTGGTGGAATACGCGGCCCAGCACGGCAAACTGCCGGTGCCCAACTTCTCGGCCGGAGGCATCGCCACGCCGGCGGACGCCGCGCTGGTGATGCAGCTTGGCGCCGAAGCCGTCTTCGTGGGTTCAGGGATTTTCAAATCCAGCGATCCGGAAGCGCGCGCCAAGGCCATCGTCAAGGCGGCCACTTACTACAACGATCCGGCCAAGCTGCTCGAGGCGAGCGAAGAGCTGGGCATGGGTATGCCCGGCCTGGACGTCTCCAAGCTCCAGGAGTCCGAATTGCTGCAGACCCGGGGCTGGTAATGCGCCGGGCCGGCATACTCGCGCTGCAAGGGGATTTCGAGGCACACGGCCGGACGCTGGCCCGCCTGGGCGCCGAGCCAGTGTTCGTCCGCACCGCCGCCGAGCTGGATGCGGTGGACGGCCTCATCATCCCGGGTGGCGAGAGCACCACCATGCTCAAGCTTTTGCGCCTCGAGGACCTGCTGGAGCCCTTGCGCGAGTTCGGCCGGCGGAAGCCCATCTTCGGCACGTGCGCGGGCGCCATCCTGCTGGCCACGGGCGTCACCCATCCGGAGCAGGAAAGCCTGGCATTGATGGACATCGACGTGGAGCGCAACGCATATGGCCGCCAGATCGACAGCCGCGTGGCGCGGCTGTCGCCCGAGGAGGAGTTTGCCGCCCGCACCGAGCCGGGCGACCTGGAAGCCGTGTTCATTCGTGCGCCGATCATCCGCCGGGTGGGAGGCGCGGCGCGGGTGCTGGCCCGGTTTCTGGACGATCCCGTGCTGGTGGAACAGGGCTCGCACCTGGTGGCGACCTTCCACCCTGAGCTCACCACCGATACACGGGTGCACGGCCTGTTCCTGGGGAAGCTGTGAACGGCAAGACACGCGTGCTGTTCCTGTGCATCGGGAACGCCTGCCGCAGCCAGATGGCGGAAGGCTTCGCCCGGAAGTATGGAGCGGACGTGCTGGTGCCGGCCAGCGCCGGGCTGGCTCCGGCCCTGACGGTGGCGCGCGACACCATTCGCGCCATGGACGAAAAGAATATCGACCTGCGCGATCATTTTCCCAAAGGCATCCAGCAACTCGGCAAGGCGCGCTTTGACCTGATCATCAACATGAGCGGGGTGGAACCGCCCCAGCCGATGAGCGCTCCGATACGCGAATGGCAGGTCCGCGATCCCATTGCTGAAAAGTACGACGTTCACTGCAAGGTCCGCGACGAGATCGAAACCCGGATAATGGAACTGATCCTGGAATTGCGCCGCGCGCAGAAAAAATCGGGGCTCGAAGGCCGGTAACACCGCGGCTTTTCGAGGAAACCCCTTGCGCGCCGTTCGCCTTTCGGACATAATACTGCTCACAGAGTTGGTATGATTCCGCACCGGGGAGGCGTCTCGCACAGTGCGAACCACTTTGGTTACCGCCCTGAGTGATTGTGTAGCCTATCGCAAACGCAGATCGGCCCGCCGTTTCCTGCAAGGCCTCTCGACCGATGAACTCCAGTACATCGCGGAGTTCGTGGGCTGCTGCATCCTGGAGCGCCCCGGCCGGAAGGCATGCAGCCGCCGGGAGGTGGCCGAGGGCATCACGCATTTCGAGAGCAGCCGGCCTGCCTGCGCACCCCCGGACCGGATCGACGACCAGGAACACAAGATGATCCTGCTGCTCGAATACCTGTGCCGCAGCGGCCTCGCACAGTATTCTCTCGCCCTCAGAGCCCGACAAAGCGGATGAAAAATTGGCTGCCAGCGCCGTCACCGCGAGCCGGAATTCCGCATCGCTATACTGGAAGAGTCAGCAATGCCCCTCTACGAGTATCGTTGCCGGACCTGCGGCAAAACGTTTGAAATGCTCCGCCGGATGCAGGATGCGGACCGGGACCTGGAGTGCCCGGACTGCCGCTCGGAGGAAGTCGAGCGGCTGCTCTCGACGTTTGCCACCGGCGCGTGCAGCACGTCCGGTTCGGGCCGGTTCACCTGAGCGCGCTGAGCGGCGGCCGGTCGGCCGCCTGTTTCCCCGCGGTTTCCGGGGCGTGCTAGGATCAACCCAGATGCCTCTTGGGGACCTTACGCGACAACTCGCCGCGGAAGCTTTACGCAGCGCCGCTGCGCCGGCGCCGCCGGCGTCCGCGCCGCAAGCGGAGAGCTTGCACGCTGTTATGCTTGCCCAGGTGCAGGCCATGCAGCGCGCCCTGAAGGAAGACGAGGAGCTGGTGGTGCTATTCCAAGCCGGCGGCGAGAGTGTGCGGGTACTCGAGTTCTTCTCTCCGTCGCCGCAGGTGCTGGTCATGACCGGCACGGATCCGGCGCGGAACATGATCCGTGTCATCGCGCCGGTGGATTCCGTGCAACTCGTGTGCAAAGTGGTGAAGGCTGCTCCGCAGACCAAGCCGGCACGCATCAGCTTCCTCGCGCCCCGGCCGAAACCCGAGTAGACGCGGGGAGGAGGGATGAGTCAGAAGGCAGGAGTTCGCATGGCGGCCATTCCGGCTGCCATATTCCAAAGAATATCAAGGGCGAAGTTCTTGACCAGTTAGTACCGCTTCGCGGCGGACATACGGCCGCAGCCCAGCTACCATGGTGTATGCTCACGCTCCGCCCTATTGTTTGCGCCTGTGGTTTTTTCCTGGCCGCGTCCCTGTGGGCCCAAACCGGCCAGCAGGCTCCTGCCGCTCCGCCGGCCCCCGACGTCCTGCTCTTCACCAACGGGGAGAAACTGATCGGGCACCTGGTGCGCTCTACCGGCTCTTCGGTGGTTTTCAAAAGCGACAGCGTCGGCGAAGTCACCGTGGACTGGAGCAAGATTAAGGAACTCCGCGCGGCGGGGCAGTACGCCGTGGTGCAGAAGGATGTGAAGCTGGGCAAGCACGAAGACGCCTCCAAGATTCCCCAGGGAACGGTGTCCGCCAGCGATCAGAAACTGGAGGTCCAACCCGGCCAGGGACGCCCCCCGGAAACCATTCCGGTCAGCAACTCCGCCTATGTGATCGACCAGGCTACCTTCCAGCGCGCGGTATTGCGTAAAGCCGGCTTCTTCCAAGACTGGACGGGCGCTCTGACGGCAGGCGCCTCGCTGGTTGAGGCCACCCAACATAACCGCACCTTCACTGGCGGCATCAGCCTGGTGCGCGTCATGCCTACCGAAAGCTGGTTGGAGCGGAGCAACCGCACGACGTTTGACCTCACCGGCTCTTACGGAAAGCTCTCGCAGCCCGGCGCGCCGGTTCTGAAGACCGCCATCTACCATCTGGACGCCGAGCGCGACGAGTACCTCACGTCACGAGTGTACGGCTTCGGCCAGATGGCCCTCGACCACAACTACTCGCAGGGTTTGAGCCTGCAACAGGCCTACGGGGGCGGCATTGGTTGGACGGTGATCCGCCGTGACCGGCAGGAACTCGACCTGAAAGGCAGCTTGAACTACGTGGGGCAGAGCTTCCTCGCACCCAACAGCGCCCTGAACCAACACCTGGTAGGATCCACGTTCGGCGAAAATTTCAGCCAGAAGTTCGCCCGCGGCCTCGTTTTCACCGAGGAGCTTTCCGCCACGCCCTCATGGAACAATACCAGCGCCTATTCGGCCGCCGCAAATGCGGCGCTGCTCATCCCGGTGTACAAGCGTTTGAGCGTAAATCTGAGCACCACGGACACCTTCCTGAACAATCCGCCGCCGGGGTTCCGGAAGATGTCGTTTCAGTTCACGATGGGCGCCACCTACACGCTGCGGTGAGCGTTATTCTTCGTGCCGTGGGAAAGGATAGCGGGAGCGGATGGCCAGGATGTGCGCCTTGGGCACGCTGGGATCTTCGCGGTTGTAGAAGCCCACGGTGCAGTTCAGGCGGATGAAATAGGCGTCGCCCGCTTTGGCGGGATGCCGGCCTTCGATTCCGTCCATGCCGCCGCCGGCCACCATGTCACCCTGCCCGTTCAGGACGAAATAAATCTCTTCCTCGCGGTCGTGGTGGTGCGGGAAGTTCGTGCCTCCGGGGGCAAATTCCATCACGAACAGGCTGGTGAGGACGTGGCCCGCAGCCAGGCGGTCGCGCGTGCTGTGAACGTCTCCCATCATGAGCTGATACAGGGTTGAGGGCGGGTGGCCGCCCACCACCTGTTTCTTGACCTCGTCCAGGTTGGCGATCAGGAGCTTGGCGGGCGGCGTGACCTGGGTACCGCGCGGAATTTTATAGCCCATGACCATGACGCGGCAAGGCCGGGAGGAGGAATTCGCCAGATTGTGCGCAATCTCCGGCGGAAAATACATGAAGTCGTTCTGGCGCACCGCATGCTCTTCGGAGCCATAGTGCACCTTGCCCTCACCCTCCAGGACAAAGTAGATCTGTTCTTCGGCCGGATAGTTCACCGTGGCGCTGGCCCCGCCCGGGTCCACGGTCAGTTCTCCGTAGCGCGCCACGCCGCGCGCGATGCTGGTTTCGGAATCCCCGGCGCCGAACAGCGGCCGGTAGTGGGCGGTCGGGCTGCTGACGTCCGAGGGCTTTTCCGCCACCTCTGGCAGATACCGGTGCAGGAACGTAGGATCCACCTTGCGTTCCGCGCCGGGGGCCGAAACCGCCCAGCCGAGGAGAAGGACAGCGACAACAGGTCGGAACATGTCCGCTATGGTATCAGTATGCGAAAGGCCCGGAGGGCCGCCTGCGCGGCGCGGGACGGCGGTGCCAGATCGTGGCCCGCACGCTCCACTGGTTCGAGGGCCGTGCGCCCCGGGATCAGTTCCAGCGCGGCGCGCATCTCTTCGAGCGAGCCGAACGGATCCCGCGTGCCGTGCAGGAAGAGCACCGGCATGCGCAGGTCCGGAAGGTGGGCCGTGCGGGGTTTTTCGGGGCGGCCCGGAGGGTGCAGCGGGTAAGAGAGCAGCAGCAGTCCCTCCGCCGTTTCCGGTTCAGCCGCGGCCAGCATACTGGCCTGGCGCCCGCCGTAGGAGTGGCCGCCCAGGAACACCCGGCCGGCGACCTGCCCTCTCAGGAACGCCGCTGCCTGCCGCAGCCCTTCGCGATCACGGGCGGCATTGGCCGGGTGCGGCGGACCGTGCGGACGCTCCTGCCGGAAGGGGAGGTCGATCCGCAAAACCGTCAGGCCCGCCGCCCGAAACGTCTCGGCCACGGCGGCGAGAAGGGGGGCCCGCGCATTCGATCCGGCGCCGTGTGCCAGCACCAAGCCGTCCCGGCCCCCGCGGTCGAGGATGCCGCGCACCAGCCCCCCCGAGATTACCTCGCTCTCGCCCATTCGCCTGGGTTGACGGCCGGCTTATTGCCGGGCCTTCTGGATTTCTTCCACCAGCGCCGGGACTACCTGGAAGAGGTCGCCCACGATACCGTAGTCCGCCACCTCGAAGATGGGCGCATTCGCGTCCTTGTTGATGGCCACCACGGTTTTGGATCCCTTCATGCCCACCAGGTGCTGGATGGCTCCGGAAATGCCCACGGCGAGGTACAGTTTCGGCGAGACGGTCTGGCCGGAGCTGCCGACCTGCCGCTCCATGGGCAGCCAGCCGGCGTCGCAGATGGGCCGCGAGGCCGCCAGTTCGGCGCCCAGCGCATCGGCCAGCTTCTGCACCAGCGGAATGTTCTCCGCTTCCTTGATGCCACGGCCCACCGAGACAATCATCTCCGCCGCGGTCAGGTCCACGGCGCGCTGGGATTCGCGGAACATCTCCAGGGGCCTGGTACGGATCTCGCCAGCCGTAAGCTGTGGTTGGAATGCCTCCACGGCGGCTGCGCCGGCTTCCACCTGATCGGCGCGATAGGCGCCCGCCTGGAGCGAGGCGAACTGCGGCGCCTCGCCCGACAGCCGCACATCGGCGTTGATCTTGCCCTGAAACAACTGCCGCACCAGCACGAGTTGGCCGCTATCGACGCGGTGCGCAATCACGTCGCTGACCAGCACGCGTCCCAGCGAGGTGGCCAGCTTGGGAGCGAAATCGCGCACCTGGTAGGTGTGCGGAAACAGCACGATCCGCGGCTGCGCCTGCGCGATCAACTGCCGCAGGGCCGCGGTATAGCCGTCCGGCGTGTACTCCTTGAGCAGGGTGTGCTCGATGCAGTAGACCTTGTCCAGCTTCTTGCCGGCCAGTTCCGCGGCCAGCGGCCCGATGCCTTCGCCCAGCACCGCGGCCGCAGCCGGTGCGCCCAGCTCCCGGCCCAACTGCTGGGCGGCGGCCAGCGTCTCCCACGACATGCGGTTCCACGCGGGCGCCCCCGCGGCGCCGCGCTGCTCCATGACCACCAGGATGCTCATAGGACTCGCGCCTCGAATTTCAGTTTCTCCACCAGTTGGGCCGCGGCCTCTTTGGGCGCGCCCTCGAAAAGCTGTGTGCGCTTGGTGCGCTCCGGCGCATAGATCCGCTCCAGCCGGAGTCCGGCTCCCGCCGGGCTGACCCCGAGTCCGGCCGCCGTCAGCTTGCGGATCTCTTTGGTTTTGGCTTTCTTGATCCCCATCAGGGTGGCGTAGCGCAGCTTGTTAATACCGGACTGAATGGTCAGCAGCGCCGGAAGGGGCATTTCCACGTGCTGGAACCAGCCGTCTTCCAGTTCCCGTTTCACGCGGATGGAGCCGTCCTGCTTCTCCACCTGCATGATGATGGTGGCGTGCGGCATGCCCAGCAATTCCGCCAGGATCACGCCGGTCTGGCCGTAGCCCAGGTCGTCGGACTGCAGCCCGGTGAGGACCAGGTCGGGTTTTTCCGGCGCGAGCGCGGCGGCCAGCAGCCGCGCCGCTCCTAGCGGATCGTAGCTCCCCAAGTCCTCTTCTTCGATGTGAATCGCCCGGTCCGCGCCCTTGGCCAGCGCCTCGCGGATGGTCTGCGAGGCCCGCGCGGGGCCGGCGCACAGCACCACTACCTCGCCCGAGTGCCGCTCCTTGAGTTGCAGGCCCTCCTCCAAGGCATATGCGTCCGGTTCGTTGATTTCGTAACTGAGATCGTCTTCCTGGATCCAGTTGCCCTGGGCCGCGATGCGCAGAAGGGAATCCCGGGCAGGGACTTGTTTGACGCAAACGACGATTTTCATAGGCTGATCCGGCAAGCCCGGAAGCTTGCCTTACTCGCTGTAACGCTTGAACACCAACGCGCCGTTGGTGCCGCCGAAGCCGAATGAGTTCGACAGCGCGTAGTCCATCTTCATGGGGCGCGCCTGGTTGGGTACGTAATCCAGGTCGCACTCCGGGTCTGGGGTTTCGTAATTGATGGTGGGCGGCGCTACCTGGTCCCGCAGCGCCATGACCGTGATGCCGGCTTCCAGCCCGCCGGCGCCTCCCAGCAGATGGCCGGTCATGGATTTTGTGGAACTGACCGCCACTTTGCGGGCGTGCTCGCCAAAGCAGCGCTTGATGGCCAGGGTCTCGATTTTGTCGCCCACCGCGGTGGAGGTACCGTGGGCGTTGATGTAGTCGATCTGGTGCGGCTCCAGCCCGGCATCCCGCAGCGCGTTGCGCATCACGCGATACGCGCCGTCGCCGTCTTCCGAGGGGGAGGTCACGTGAAACGCATCCGCGCTCATCCCGTACCCCACCATTTCCGCCAGAATCTTCGCCCCGCGCCGCCGGGCGTGTTCCAGTTCCTCCAGCACCAGGATACCCGCTCCTTCGCCCACCACGAAACCGTCGCGGTTCAGGTCCCAGGGCCGCGAGGCTCTCTCCGGCTCCTGGTTGCGCGTGGAAAGCGCGCGCATGGCGGCGAATCCGCCGATGCCCATGGGCGTGATGCAGGCTTCCGTGCCTCCGCAAATCATGACATCCGCATCGTCCCGCTGGATGATTTTGAAGGAATCTCCAATGGAATGCGCGCTGGTGGTGCAGGCGGTGGCGGTCGCCGAGTTGGGCCCCTTGGCGCCGGTGCGGATCGACACGTAGCCCGATGCCAGGTTCACAATGGTCGCCGGAATGAAAAACGGGGAGATGCGGCGCGGACCCTGTTCCAGCAGGGTCTGATGCTCGCGTTCGATCACCTCGAACCCTCCGATGCCGCTGCCGATATACACGCCCACCCGTTCGGCTTCTTCGGGCGTCACCCGGAATCCCGAAGAACTCAGGGCGCACTCCGCCGCGGCGATGGCGAACTGGATGAAGCGCCCCATCTTCTTGATCTCTTTTTTCTCGATGTACTGGTGCGGATCGAAGCCCTGAACCTCTCCCGCAATCTGGCAGGAGAAAAGGGCCGCGTCAAACGCGGTGATGCGGCCGATGCCGCTCTTCCCGGCCAGCAACGCCCGCCAGGAGACCTCCGTACCAATCCCCACCGGCGTCAGCAGGCCCACACCGGTTATTACTACTCTTCGCGACAATCCGCTCTCCTCAGTGAGAATTTGCCGGGCTGTTACTTTTTGGAAGTCTTGCTCTCGATGTAGTCGATGGCGTCTTTAACTGTGGTGATCTTCTCGGCGTCCTCGTCGGGGATTTCCAGTTCGAAAGCTTCCTCAAAAGCCATGACGAGCTCAACAATGTCCAGCGAGTCGGCTCCCAGGTCGTCCACGAAAGAGGCGCTGTTATCGACCTGGCTCTCATCCACTCCCAACTGCTCGACAATGATTTGCTTCACCTTCTGCTCAACTGCCATTGTTCCTCCTGAACTATGTGCAAACCCATTGATTCTAGCGATCTTTGCGCTCTTTTGGCAACCACTCGCACAGCGCGCCCGGCACCCTCGCCCTCCTCAGGAGCGGGATTTCGTCACCTTCGCTTCGAGGCGCCCGCGCGCCAGCAGAACCTGAATTGTTGAGCCTGCCGCGGCGGCGGCACTGTCTTTCACGATCTGCCCGGTTTCACTGGTCACGATAGCATAGCCCCGTTCGAGAATGCGCAGCGGGCTCAACTGCGAAAGCCGCGCGCTCGATCTCTCGAACGCCAGGCGGCGCCGGGCCATGTCCAGGCGCACGCACTCGACCGCCGCCGCGCGGGCCCCCTCCAGCCGGCGGTGCGCCGCGGCCAGGCGGGGCCGCAGGTCGCGCTCGCGCAGCCGGCCGTCCAGCTCGCGCCAAGCCCTGCGGCCGTACTCCTGGGCGGCCCGCATGGCTTCCCGCAGCCGGTATTCGTGCTCGTCTACTTCCTGTAACCGGCGCCCGATGCTGCGGTGCACCAGGGAGAGCGCCCGGTCCACCCCCTGCTGGTGGAGCCTGCGGGCCAGCATCGCCAGCCGGTAACGCACGCCCTGCGCCAGCTTCTGCCGCGCGCCTTCGATGCGTTCCAGCAGGTCCTGGCGCGTGCAGACGATCATTTCCGCCGCCGCCGAGGGGGTGGGCGCGCGCAAATCGGCCACGAAATCCGCAATGGTCACGTCCGTCTCGTGACCCACCGCCGAAACCACGGGCACGGCGCAGGCGGCGATCGCCCGCGCCACGGCTTCCTCGTTGAAAGTCCACAGGTCTTCGAGCGAACCCCCTCCGCGCGCCAGGATCACCACCTCCGCCCAGCCGCCGCGGCTGAAATACTCCAACCCGCTGCAAACGTCGTCGATCGATCCTTCGCCCTGCACCAGAGCCGGATAGAGGCGGATGTGCAGGCCGGGAAAGCGGCGGGAGAGCACGTGCAGCATGTCCGCAATCACGGCCCCGCGCGGCGAGGTGACGATACCGATGCGCCGCGGATAGGCCGGCAGCCGGCGTTTGCGCGCGGCGTCGAACAGGCCCTCCAGGGCCAGCCGCCGCTTCAACTGCTCGAAGGCCAGTTGCAGGGCGCCCAGGCCTTGCGGCTCGAGCAGTTCCACCAGCAGTTGGTATTCGCCCCGGGCTTCGTAGACATCCAGCCGCCCGCGGGCCAGCACCGCCAGGCCATCCTGCGGCTTGAACTTCCAATAGCGGTGCGCGGAGCGGAAGGCCACGCACCGCAACTGCGATTCGCGCTCTTTCAGGGTGAAATAGTAGTGGCCGCTCGCGGCCAGCTTCAGCCCGGAAATCTCGCCCGAGACCCAGATGTCCCCGAACTCGGCATCCAGCAACGCGCGCACCTCAGCGTTCAGCTCACTGACCGTAAAAATACGGCGCTCCGGGGCGAAGTCCAGTGCGAATTGTTCCACTGCCTGCCATTGTAGACTGGAACCATGCCGCGGCTTCTCGCTCTGCTGCTGTGGGCCGGCGCGGCCTATGCCGCCGGCGCCGCGGCCGAACTGGCCCGCAGCATCGCCGCCAACAGCCTGGATCCCCAGGAGTGCTACCGCGTGCGCGAGCTATCCCTGGTCCGTGAAGATGTGCGCTTTTTCTTCACCGACGGCTACCTGATTTTCGCCAAGCCGGTGGCCGGGCGGCGCGTGGCGGCCATCTTCACCGCCGACGTGGAAGGCGGCGATGCCGAGGTGCTCATCCTGCCGCCCAGCCGCAGCGAGCGCAAATCGCTGGCCTCATTCATCGATTCCCCGAACCTGGACGAACACATCAGCGCCGCCGTCCTGCTCTTTACCGACGACAGCGACCGCGTGCTCGAGGAACAGATCCGGAGCAATCCGTTCAACCGCCGCAGTCCCGAACGGGGCGTGCTTCTCGAACAGCAATGGAGCCCCACCGTCCGCAACCTGAGCGAGAGCTTCGTCACCCGGCTGACGCTGGACCTACTGGCGCCGGGTTCGCCTGGCTCGGGCTTCGTGATGGCGGCGGTCAGCGGCGCCAAACTGGGCAATTTCGACATCGCCTACGATCCGCGCGGCGTCGAGCAGGTCATCGTGGGCCAGATGGCCTCCCGCGATAACCGCACCTTTTTCAATGTGTGGACCAGCTTCCAGGCACGGTCCTTTCGCGGCCACACGCGGGAACCGGCGGCCGAGTATTCCCTGAGCGACTATCGCATCGACGCCACCCTCGAACCCGACCTGAGCCTGGAAGCCGTGACTCGCGTGAAGGTCCATGCCGGACGCGCTCCGCTGCCGGCTCTGGATCTTGACATCCACCCCAACATGCGCGTCTCGGCGGCGCTGGTAGATGGCGCTCCCGCCGAAGTGCTCGCGAGGGAATCCCTGCGCTCCGACCTCATCCGCAATTCCGGGAACACACTCTTTCTGGTGGTTCCCTCCCAGCCGCTGAGCCCGGGGACGGAGCACGAAGTGGAAATCCACCACTCCGGCAAAGTGATTCTGGATGCCGGCAATCACGTGTACTACGTCGGGGCGCGGGGCAACTGGTATCCCCAGCACAGCCAGCAATTCGCCACCTACGATCTGCGTTTCCGGTATCCCAAGGAGCTGGACCTGGTGACCCCGGGGCAAGTGGTGGCCGATACCACGCAGGGGGACTGGCGCACGACGGAGCGCCGCACGGCGGCCCCCGTCCGGGTGGTCGGTTTTAACCTGGGCCGCTACCAGCGCGTCCGTGCGGCCCGCGCCGGATACACCGTGGAAGCCTATGCCAACCGCACGGTCGAACGCGCGTTGCAGCCGAGCGTGCCCGAGCCGATCACCCTGCCACCCAGCGTCTGGGCGCGGCAGCGGCGCAGCCAACTGCCGGCCACGACGTCCGGTCCTCCCCCGCCCAGTCCCTCCGCGCGTTTGCAGGAACTGGCTTCGGCGGTGGCCGGGGCGCTGGAATTCATGTCCCTGCGCTTCGGGCCTCCGGCCCTGCCGTTGCTGACCGTCTCCCCGGTGCCTGGCACCTTCGGGCAGGGCTTCCCCGGCCTGATCTACCTCTCCACGCTTTCTTATCTCGGGCCGCAGGCTAAACCGCTGACGGCCCTGAGCGGGCAACAGCAGCTCTTTTTCACCGAGATTCTGCAAGCGCATGAAACCGCGCACCAGTGGTGGGGCAACCTGATCACCGCCGAGGGGTACCACGATGAATGGCTCATGGAGGCGCTGGCCGACTACTCCGCCCTGCTTTACCTGGAGAAGCGCAAAGGGCCGCGGGCGCTCGAAGCGGTGCTGGAGGAGTACAAGCAGACCCTGTTGAGCAAGGGCGAAAGCGGGCGCCCGCTGGACGCCGCCGGACCCATCGTGCTGGGGCTGCGCCTGCAAAACTCCCAGGAGCCGCGCGCGTGGCGCGCCATCACCTACGGCAAAGGATCCTGGATCATGCACATGCTGCGCCGCCGCATGGGGGACCAGCGCTTCCAGAGCCTGCTGGCCGAACTGTGCCGGCGCTACGCACGCAAAAGCATCTCCACCGCGCAGTTCCGGCAGGTCGCGGCGGAGTTTCTGCCGCCCGGCGGGCCGGACCCCAAGCTGGAGAATTTCTTCGAGCAGTGGGTCTATGGCACCGGCATCCCGGAGCTGAAATTGTCCTGGTCCCTTAAGGGCAAGACGCCGGCCCTCCGCCTGGCGGGCACGCTCACGCAGAGCGGCGTGGATGAAGACTTCAGCGTGCCCGTGCCGGTGGAGATCAGTTTCGGCAAGGGTAAAGCCCAGACGCAGTGGCTGCGCTCCGCCGGGGAGCCGGTTGCCTTCAGCGTTCCGCTGCGCCGGACGCCCGTGAAAGTGGTATTGGATCCCGGTTTCAGCGTCCTGCGGCGGTAGACCCGGGCGCTCACCGGGCGCCCCGCGCCCGCAACATTTCTTTAACCGCCTCTTCGTTGGCCAGCGATAGCGGTGTGGCAAACCTTCCATCCTTGCCGTTCGGATCGGCGCCGGCATCCAGCAGGAGTTTTGTCAGCTTGGCGTACCCGTGCGAAACCGCCACGTGCAGGGGCGTGTCTCCGTGGATGCACCGGGCATCAACGCGCGCGCCAGCGCTCAGCAGCAGCCGCACCACCTCGACCAGTTCGGTAGTTTCGGCTCCGGGCCCTTCGACCGCGCGGAACAGGGGCGTCTCGTTGTACATGCCCCTTGCGTTCGGGTCGGCGCCCGCCCGAATCAGCAGTCTGGTGGCCTCTGCAAGGCCTTCAGCGGCCTTGTGCAGCGGGGTATCGCCCGGCCAAGGCGTAGGATTGGCGCCGGGCCGCGCCCCGAGCCCGTCCCGGATGCTCAAACTGGCGTGCGCGGCCAGCAGCATCCGGAGGATCTCGGGCCGGCTTACGGCCAAGTGCAGCGGGGCTGCCCCGCCATCCTCCTCACTCTTGGCATCGACCCTGGCTCCGGCTTCCAGAAGAAACCGCACGGCGCCCGGGCGACCCAGCGCAATGGCCGCGTGCAGCAGGGGGCGCTGGTTCCAGCCGATCCCGTTCACGTCCGCTCCGTGCGCGATCATCAGCCTGGCCGCCTCCAGGTCCGGAGACTCCGGCGCGACGAGCGCCAGGTAGAGAGGTGAAGGCTCCTCGTACCGCGGCGGGAGATTCACCTTCGCGCCGCGGCTCACCAGCAGCCTGACCATCTCCAACCGCCGCCGTGGCTCTGGTATCCCTTTCAGCGCCGCAACCAGGGGCGAAGGCTCCGGACTCCGCCCTGCCGGGTTCGGGCTGGCGCCGGCATCCAGGAGCGCCCGGGCGGCTTCCACCTGGCCTTTCTCTGCCGCCAACATCAGCGCGGTCGTGCCTGCCAGCCCGGTGTTCATATTGACCCCCCGCCGGCTCAGCAACTGGATGACATCCGGCCATCCCAGTTGCGCGGCCGAAGAGAGCAGCGTCGCCAGGTCTTCCCGGTCCGGCCCGGGAGTGGCTGCCAGGAGCATGGTCGCGATCGCTCGTCGCCGCTCGTCCGGCTGGCTCAGCGGCTGTGAGGACATTACGGCGTCGTGGAACGGAGAGACCTTGTTCCGGTTGGTGACTGCAGCGTCGGCGCCCGAGGCGAGCAGCAGGCGGACGCACTCCGCGGGCGCCGATTCAACGGCCAACGTGAGCGGTGTGTCTCCGTCAAGGTCCTTCCAGTTCACCTTGGCTCCGGCCTGCATCAGCGCGGCGACGATCTCCGGCTGGTTCAGGGCCGCAAACAGAGGAGTCTGGTTGCGCGCGTCCGTGGCATTCGGGTCCGCACCCGCCGCGAGTAAGACCCGCACCAGCTCGAGCAGTCCGCGCGCGGCGGCCTGTTTGAGAGCGGTACCCGCGCCCGAGCGGGCGTTCACATCCGCGTGTTGGGTCAGCAGAAACTGCGTGATCGCCAGATCGCCGCGGCTGGCCGCCAGTTGCAGAGGGGGATAGCCGCGGCGGCTGCTGCGGTTCACGTCCGCGCCCGCACTGACCAGCAGTTGCACGATCTCGATCTTCCCCCGCCTTACGGCCGCCTGGAGGGGAGTTGGGCCGCCGTCCGGTTCAGGAGAGTTGACGTCCACGCACGGCTCTTCGAGAAGCTGCCGAATCTCGCGGATGCCGCTGGTCCGAATCGCCGCGTGGAGCGGCAGTTGCCCTTGCGGCGGCTGCGGGCGCAGGTGAACGGGGTAGCCCCAGGCTCGCAGCGTTTCGAGCACTTTGTCCAGCCGAATGGCCAGGCCGTAAGGCGGCTCGTCGGCGCGAATCATCCCCACCAATTGCGCCTGGCTGTTCAGCAGGCCTCCGCCGGAATGCCCCATCGCGATGAGTGCGGATTGGAAAGCGATTTCCGCGCCATGCACGTCCGCGATCCGATCCGCCTGGACGGGAAGCCCCCAGGGCACCCCGTTCGGGTTGCCCATGGGATATACCCCGCTTCCCCGCTGCAGGGTGTTCGTGTCCCCCATGCGATCCAACGCCAGGGCGCAGACGTCGATCCCTTGCAGGTCTTCAAGGCGCAGCACTGCCAGGTCGAGGTCGCGGTCGGCGTGCTCTTCGACCTTCGCGGGGAATCTGCGCTCCGGCCAGGGCCGGAGCCGAACTTGCAGGGCCGCCACCTCCGGGCCGCGGCGAACCACATGATTGGCGGTGGCGATGAATAGCCGGTCCTTCGCGCGGCCGAAGACGATCCCCGCGCCGAATACTGCCGACGACCCAAACTGGCCGCTGACCATCGCGATGAGGGGCATGGTCCGCTGGACCTCGCTATCGAAACCCTGGCCGCCCGCGGATTCTGCATGCACCAAACAAAGACTGGCAGCCAGCAGGACCGCGAACTCGCGCCGCCTCATCATCCTGATTTCACTTGCCAAATCCGCCGGGGCAGCTCGCCCGGTGGTCTCAGTACGTTCGTGTCCCGTTCACCTTGGTGTGAAGCCGGTACACGGATGTCCGGGCGGTCACGTACAGGCCATGGAACCCTTCGCCCCAGTTGCAGTTGCTAGGTACTTCCGGGGTAGCGATGGTGCCCTGGTGGCGGCCGTCCCGGTCGAACACCCAGATGCCCGTGGGGCCGGCCACCCACACGTTGCCCTCCTCGTCGGTCTTGAGCCCGTCGGGGACCCCCTGCGCCTCGGACTTCAGCTCGGCGAACACCTTCCCGTTGCGCAGCACCCCGTCGCCCGCTACCTCGTAGACCCGGACGTTCCGCTGGCCGCTATCGGCGACGTAGAGTTTCTGCTGGTTGGGAGCGAGCGCGACGCCGTTGGGGCGATCGCAATCGCGCGCGACCGGGCGCACTTCTCCCGCACGCGTCACCTGGTAGACGATCTTCGCCGGCAGGTCGGAGAAATACACGCTGCCGTCGATGGCGTACACCAGGTCGTTGGGATGCTGGATCTGCGCGCCGCCCGCCAGCACGGTGATACTGCCGTCCTTTTCCGTACGCGTGACGCGGTTCGCTTCGCAGGCCAACAGGCGTCCCTGGTGGTCGAAGGTCAGGCCATTGGCTCCGTTGCTGTTCTCCCGGAATACCGAGACGCTGCCCTTCTCCCATTTCATGATGCGCTTGGCGGGGATGTCGCTGAAGAGCAGGTAGCCCAGCCGGCTGAACACCGGCCCCTCCGTGAAGGCGAAGCCTGCGGCTACCTTTTCGACCTTGACGTTGAGGTCCACCATTACGATCCCCTCCCATGTGCGTAATAGGATTCGGCGGGCGCGCGGTACGCGATGCGCAACTGGGGCGTCTCCAGCCGCTTGTGGCCCTGGTAGGCCGATTCCATCAGAAACGAGAGCGCGCCGGTGGTCAGCAGCGTGCGTTCCACGGGGTAGTAGAGCTTCCCGGTGGTCAACATGTGCGCAATGCCGTGCACCAGGGGGCTGAAATTGTTTGAGTTCTCCGTCGGCACGTAGCACAGAGTGCTATCGATTTGCGGCCGCCCCTTCACTTTGAAGGCCACCAGGTACTCGTTTACCAGCCCGCCCAGCATCACCACCGCGGCTTTGAACCCATCGTTGTATTCGAGCAGGCACAGCACCGGGTGCTTGACGTCCTCGGGCCGCCCGGGACCCGGTTTCTGCGCCCGGGCCAGCGCCGCGTGCATCAGTTCCTTCGACCAGCGGCCCTGTTCGGCGGCCTTCCACACCGCGTCGCCTTCCAGGTGCTCCACGGTCCGCACGCCGGTCTCGCCACCTTTACGCCGTTCCACGAAACATTGCAGGGTCTCGAGGTTGTGGAAGACGCCGCCGTCAGAGACCCATCCGCCGCCCACCATCAGGGCGTCTTCGAACTCCACTCCCAGCGGAAAGTCCAGTTCCGGGCGCCGGAACGTCACCGAAACCGAGGAGCCCGCCATGAACGGGAAATGCAGCTCCCGCGACCAGTCGTACATGCGCTTGGCCTTGTTCCAGTCGTAGGAGAGGTGCTTGTCGCTGAACACCGGCACGGAACGGCCGGATTTGCGGAACACCGCCACGATCTGCTCGAAAAACTCGTAGCGCGGGTAGAGCTGCTGTTGCTTTTCATTGAACGGGTAGTTGCCATGCTCGGCCACCTGCACCACGCCGTCCACGGCGAGCTTCCCGGTGCCCAGCGTGAGCGCGTCGGAAATCGTTTTCACCACCGGAAAATCGTAGGCCGTCGAGAGCCGGTAGCCGATGTCCGCCGGGTGCACCTGGTCCATGTACAGCGAAACGACGCGGCCCGGCGGATCGTAATGCTTTTCATTGATCCAGTAGCCCTCCAGCAACCGGGTGATGATGTTGTCGGCGTGCGACCGCACATGATACGTAGTGCAGATGGCGGCGATCTTCAGCGGCGCGGCGCTCCTCGCCGGCCGGGCCGCGCTCACGGCTCCGGCCGCTCCCAGCAGGAATTCGCGGCGTCTCACGGTCAGGCACCTCCAGGTTCCGAAATATCCCTACTACTCTATCAGCTAGGATCCGCAATTTCGCCGACGCGCGCACAAGTGCGGTAAAATCATCAATATCGCCAGTACTTGGATTCGAGATCCGAATCTCCCGCGATAGTGATCGCATGCCGACCGCTTCCAGTACCCGCACCAAGGAATTCCGCGAGCAGTTGTCCCGCCGCGTAATGGTGGCCGACGGCGCCATGGGCACCATGCTGTACTCCCGGGGCGTCTTCATCAACCGCTGCTACGACGAGCTAAACCTGTCCTCGGCCGATTTGGTGCGGCAGATTCACCAGGATTACGTCAAGGCCGGCGCGGAGATTCTGGAAACAAACACTTTCGGCGCCAGCCGGACGCGCCTGGCGGCCTTCGGCCTTTCCGAAAAGCTCAAAGCCATCAACCAGGCGGGAGTGCGCCTGGCCCGCGAAGCCGCGCGGGACACAGCCTACGTGGCCGGGGCGCTCGGACCCCTGGGCGTGCACATCGAGCCCCTGGGCCCCACTTCCTTCGCCGAGGCACGCGCGATTTTCCGCGAACAGGCGGATGCCTTGTTGGACGCCGGCGTGGACCTCCTCATCCTGGAGACCTTCGCCAACCTGGAGGAACTGCGCGAGGCCATCTTCGCGGTGCGTGAAGCCGCCGGCCCGGAGGTGGTGATCATCGCCCAGGTGACTATCGACGATTTCGGCAACCTGCCTGGCGGCATGGACACCGAGAGCTTCACCCGCCGCCTGGACGAATGGCCCGCCGACGTGGTGGGCTGCAACTGCTCAGTCGGGCCCAAGGTCACGCTCGAAACCGTCGAGAAGATGATGCAGTACACCCGCAAGCCGGTCAGCGCCATGCCAAACGCAGGCGTGCCGGTGCGGGTGGAGGGACGCAATATCTACCTCAGCTCGCCGGAGTACCTGGCGCAGTACGCCCGGCGAATGATCTGGGCCGGCGTCAAGATCGTGGGCGGCTGCTGCGGCACCACGCCGGAACACATCAAGCTGATCCACGCCGAGGCCCGATCGCTCCAGCCGCAGCAGGCCAAGCTGCGCATCACCGTGGAGGAGCCCGCGGCCAAGGCGCAGGCCCTGCCCGGGGTACCCATCGCGAAAAAGTCCCAACTGGGCGCCAAACTGGCCTCCGGCAAGTTCGTGGCCTTCGTGGAAATCCTGCCGCCCCGCGGCGTGGATGCCTCCCGCGAAATCGAAGGCGCCCGCCTGTGCGCCGCGCACGGCATCGACTGCATCAACGTGCCCGACGGACCCCGCGCCAGCGCCCGCATGAGCGCCCAGGTCACCTGCCAGCTCATCCAGCAGCAGGCCGGTATCGAGGCTGTCAACCACTTCTGCTGCCGCGACCGCAACATCCTGGGCATTCAGTCCGAGTTGCTCGGCGCGCATTGCGCTGGCGTGCGCAACCTCATCTGCATCACCGGCGATCCGCCGCGCATGGGCACCTACCCGGACGCCACGGCGGTGTTCGACGTGGACGCGATCGGCCTGGTCCACATCGTCAACAACCTCAACCGCGGCCTGGATATCGGCGGCAACCCCATGGGCTCCCAAACCGCCCTGCTGATCGGCGTGGGCGCCAATCCCGGCGCCCTCAACCCGGAGGAGGAGCTGCGGCGCTTCGCCTGGAAAGTCGAAGCCGGCGCCGAATACGTGGTCACGCAGCCGGTCTTTGACCTGGATCTGCTGGAACAGTTCCTCCTACGCATCGCCCACTTCCACATGCCCGTCATCTGCGGAATCTGGCCGCTCACCAGCTACCGCAATGCGGAATTCATGGTCAACGAACTGCGCGTGCCGGTGCCCGAGCATTTCCTGGAGCGCATGCGCCGCGCCGACAATGCCGAGAGCGCCCGGCAGGAGGGCGTCGCCATCGCCCGCGAAATGGTGCAGCGCGTCCGCCCGATGGTGCAGGGCGTGCAGTTGAGCGCGCCGTTCGGGCGTTACCAGATGGCGCTCGACGTAGCCGAGGCGATCGGCCCGCGATAGAAGAACGTCTTCATGGCTACCGACCTTGTCGAGATCAATCCGGACCAGCCGCAGGCGGAAGCGCTCGAACGCGCCGCTGCCGCCGTTCGCCGCGGAAAGGTGGTCGCCATTCCCACCGACGCGTTGTACACCCTGGTCGCGGATCCGTTTAATCTGGGCGCCGTCGCGGGAGTCTTCCGGGCGAAGGGCCGGGAGCCCCACCGCTCCCTTCCGCTCCTGGTGGGAGACCTCATGATGGCCGAGGAGCTCGCCTCCGAGCTGAACAACCGCTTCTTTGTTCTGGCCCGGCGCTTCTGGCCCGGGCCGCTGACCGTGATTGTGCCGGCCTCCGCGCGAGTGCCTCTCAAGGTCACCGGCAATACCGGAAGGCTGGCGCTCCGGCAGGCCCGTTCCTGCGCGGCCAACGGCCTGGTGGCCCTGCTGAACCAGCCGCTCATCGCCACCAGCGCGAACATCTCCGGCCGCCCCACCTGCCGCAGCGGCATCGATGTCTTCGGCACTATGGACGGCCGCGTAGACCTGGTGCTGGACGGCGGCGTATGCAGCGGCGCCGGCGCCACCACCGTGGACATCACCGAACCATATTGGCGGGTCATCAAGCAGGGCGCGATCGAAGAGAAGGAGATTGCCGAATGCCTGCGGGCCACTTGAGCCCCCGCTTCGAGCGCCGCCGTCAGCCGTGAACCGACTTCCTTTTCTGGACTGGACCCGCGGCCTCGCGGTGCTCATCATGATCCAGTGCCACGCGTTCAACTCTTTCGCGCGGCCGGAGTCCCGCAGCGCCGGGCCTTATGTGCTCTCCCAGTTCGTGGGCGGCATGGCAGCCGTGCTTTTCCTGTTCCTGGCGGGCGTAACGTTTGCCTTCCAGATGGACCGCCTGGACCGCAAAGGCCTGCCCCCGATGGCGCGCCTGCGCAGCATGCTCCGCCGCGCCGGCTATATCCTGGGCATCGCGTTCCTCTTCCGCATTTCCAACTCCTTGTGCACCTTTCCGCTGCCGCCGCTGAAGGTGCTGTTCAAAGTGGATATCCTCAACTGCATGGGTCTGGCCATGGCTGTGCTGGCGTTCGCCGCGCTCTGCCCGGCGCCTCATCGCACGATGCTGGCAGCCCTGGCCGGCCTGTCCGTGGCCGCCGCCGCGCCGCTGGCCAGCGCCGCCGATGGGAGCGCGCTTCCCTGGCTTGTGAGAGATTACTTCGTGCCGGATTTCAAGCGCTTCGCTTTTTTCCCCTGGGCGTCCTACCTGGCTTTCGGTGTGGCGGGCGGCGCCGCGCTGCGCGGTATCCCGCCCCCCAGGCTCGATGGCGCCATGCAGTGGTGCCTCATCACCGGCTGCGGCCTGGTGCTGGGCGGCCGCTACGCCGCCGATCTGCCGTACTCGCTGTATTCCACCTCCAATTTCTGGCTCAATTCGCCGCTTTTGATCCTCATCCGCCTGGGGATTATCCTGCTGATCCTGGCGGCGGCCTACCTGTGGACGTGCTACGGCTCTGGGACGGGCTGGAGTTGGGTGCGCAGCCTGGGACAGACCTCCCTGCTGGTCTACTGGGTCCACGTCCTGCTGGTTTACGGCTGGCTGCTGGCACGTTGGAAAAAGGCCCTGACGCTTCCCCAGACCGCGCTTCTCACGGCGGGGATCGTCGCGCTCATGGTGGCCCTTTCGGCCGCGCGCCTGCGCTGGAAAACCCGCCGCGCGAAGCCTGCCCCGCTGCCCGCGCCGGGGGAACTGCTGGTCCGGTCCGCCTGAGGGGGCCGGCGGGACTGTGCTATAGTGACAGTGACCGCAAGGCGCTGATATCAGGCACGTCCGATGCACGCGGAGAGGTGGCTGAGTGGTCGAAAGCAGCGGTTTGCTAAACCGTCGTAGGGGCCTAAACCTCTACCGGGGGTTCGAATCCCCCCCTCTCCGCCATTCGTAAATTGTTGAAGATACATATGCCGTAGGCTCACCGTCGTGTAACGTCGTACAACGTGCTTTTGGATTTTCCCCCTCTGCGTCTGTTTTCCACCGAATATCCGCAATTTTGTTGCGGGCATTTCTTGTTGCGCCAACGATGGATGTAGTGCACAGTCCTCCCATCTGTCCCATAACACTGAACGGAGAACGCAATGGCCCTCGCAATATTTCGCCCCCAAGGGTTCGGAAGCCGGCTTCATCAAAGCAGCAGAGGATTATTTGAAGGACTATGTTTACAGTTATGATCCGGAAGGCCCGTATGCTGATCACGAGCTAACCGACTTCGAGCGCCAGATGATTAAGGATTTCCTCGGCGGATTGTTTTCCGATACAGCGTTTTCGGATCTTCTGCAAAAGGCCGCCGCCAGCATGAAGGCTGGCGGAATGGACCCCGAAGACCCGGACCAATAGCGAGGAAATGATCGTGGCCGAATCTACGATCACTTCTCTTCCGGCTGCGCCTTCTTCCCCTTCCACAGCATCAGACGGCTAAGTGCCCTACTCAGCTCTGCGGAGTCCTTGAGAACGGATGTGGTGTGTTCTGTCAAATCCTCAAGGACGACGCGAATGCTTGTCGCCAGCTCAAGGCATTCCTCATCCGTTTCGGCATGAAGCCCTTGGCTCAAGGCCGAGTGGAGGAGCGTAAGCGGATTCCGGCCGCTAATCAGGAGAGCCTCCGGCACACCGGGTTTTACGTTGTCGATGGCCTTGGTGAATTGCGTTTCGGTCTTGGCGTCTTCGAGGCGTTGCAACATTTCCTTCGGAGCCTCGATTTTCTTTGCCGCCCGGATGATTTCGTCGATGATCCGGTTTTTCTGATTCTCGACAACGCGGCGATAGTAGCCGAATGCGCCGATGCCAAGGCCTTGGTTCTCGCACCGCCGCCCCTTGAGGTAATAATCTTTTTCCGGCCCGATGATCTTGATGACCTTGGCTGGGGTCGGGGGGCCGAAATCTGGAACCTCGGCTAGCTTCCAAATCCGAAACGTACCTTCCCACAACCTCACAAGCAGCGAGTAGAGCTTTATAGTCTTCAGGCAGTTCCTGCATTGAAACCGGATGTGAACCGAACGGTGAGATTGACCCTCCGTAATGTTTTCTCCGCTCATCACCTTCTGGAAACTGCGAATCCCTTCGCACTTGATCGGCGTTGTGCAATACAGATCGAGATCAATGGCCCTGATGTCGTAAATCGGCGGCGAAGAATTCAGACGCTGAACCAGACCATCCTTTACGAATATCTCTTTGTGGCCGGGAGGAGTGTCCTCCAAGAATTCTTTGAGGGTGATCAGCTGCGGCTCCGGTTCTACCGGCACCGCTTCCGCAGGAACGCTCCTGACGGGAACAGCCTGTTCGCCATCGCCTATATGTATAGTTTGCCACGCCGTCCGTCGTGCAATATCGTACAAGGCCCCTCGGCAGCGACGGCAATAATGGCAACTGTGGGATCGTGTTCTCTATAAGTTGCAGAGCCTAAGAGAGGCCATTGGGTCCGAATCCCCCCTCTCCGCCATAGTTTTCAAGGGCCTTTAAGATTCACAATCCACACAAAATCCGTTGCCAGCGGCGTGAATTGGCGCGACCGGGGCTTTCACTACTCTTCATCCAGAATCACCCTTCTTGACCGGGCTATGGCGACAATCCGGCAGTAAACCGGGGATCTGGACGGGCGCGCCGATGCTTGTGACCACGAAGCCACGAAGCAGCGAAGATGCCGTTTTTCTAAGACATGCGGTATCATCAGGGCATGTCCTGGCCTGATCGGATTGTGATCGATCCCGAGGTCTTGGCGGGCAAACCGGTGGTCCGGGGCACGCGGTTGGCGGTGGAGTTCATCCTGGACCTGCTGGCGGCCGGGCAATCAGAAGCCGATATCCTCGCCAACTATCCCGGTCTGGAGCACGAGGACATCCTCGCCTGCCTGGCATATGCCTCCCACCTCGCCCACGAGTACAAGGCGTTCCCGCTCCCGGTGTGATGCGCCTGCTCGCGGATGAGAATTTCCCCCTGCCGACAATCGAAGCATTACGGCAGGCCGGTCACGACGTTACCTGGGTCCGGACGGACCTCCCCGGCACTGGCGATGCCGCGCTGCTCGATATCGCGGAGACGGAGGGCCGCGTGTGCACGATCAACTCGCCTTCCGCAGCACGTCTTCTACCGCCTCGGGGTGCGTTGCGATTACCGCGAGCAGAACCCTCGTCGGCGCATCCGGGCGCGCGCGGCCCTGTTCCCAATTGCGCAAGGTAGCCGGCGGGAAACCGAACTTCGTTGCGAACTGCGCCTGGCTGAGGCCCATCTTGGTGCGAACCTCGCGCACATCGACTTCGGGGGCATGGACCGACGTGACGCGGACGTTCTCGTTCTCGCCGCGCGTCCACGCGATGGCCCGCTCCAGCCCCTTAGATGATGCTCGCGTCTACCGTGGACCGTTTTTTCGGCACGCGCTTCGCCGTCTTCTTCGCCGGCCGCTTGGTCTTGGTCTTCGTGCTCATCGCGCCCTCCTGGAGTCGGGGCGGCCACGAAACGCATTCTATCGCGCTTCCTTCGATAATGGATTTGGCGGCTCTCCCGCCCTGAATTCACACCTTGAGGTAGAATTTGCACTTAAGGGAGAATTCATGAAACGCAACGTCCTGTTTTGTTCTGTCTTTGTCACGCTGCTGCTGGTGGCCGGCTGGCTGTTTGCCCAGCCTTCGGGCGATCCCTTGATCGAGGGATTCCGACTGGTGGAGGTCTCCTCGGTGGCCGATGCCATGGAACAGCTTTACGGGCAGCGGGCCTACATGTCCCACGAGATGCGGCCGCTGTTCACCACCAAGTTCGCGGGTCCCGCCGTCACCGTGCTCATGAAGAAAGAAGAGCACAAGGACGGAGCGCCGGCTTCCCAGGGCATGCTGGACGCCATTGACGCCGCGCCGGCGGGCTCGGTCTACGTCATCGTGATGCCCGAGGGCGCCGACGTGGCGGGCATCGGCGGGCTCATGGCCACCGCCATGAAGTTCCGCGGACTCGCCGGGGCCGTGGTGGACGCCGCCATCCGCGACGTGCCTCAAATCAAAAAACTCCAGTTCCCGGTCTTCAGCGTGGGCGTTTCGCCAGGCACCTCCGTCAACCATTACCGCTACGTGGGCATGAATGTGCCCGTCACCTGCGCCGGGGCGCACGTCAACCCCAACGACATCGTCGTGGCGGACGAGGATGGCGTGGCCGTCGTGCCGCGCGACAAGGCCGCCGCCGTGCTCAAACGCGCCCAGGAACTCGATAACACGGAGCACAGCATGTTTCCCTTCATCGAGAAGTTCAAGTCCATTAAAGAAGCGGTGGCCAAGTTCGGGCGCATTTGATGGAAAAATCTACAACCTGTGAATCGCACCCGAATGTCTGAGATATAATGGGGGTGTCCCGCGAAGGGGGGTAGAACGCTTGTATCTCATTCTGAACAGGGAGCAGTTCGGGCCGAGTACCTTTTTGTGGGAGGTGCAGGCGCCGGAGGTGGCGCGGGCCGCCCGGCCGGGCCATTTTGTCATGGTCCGGATCGACGAGCACGGCGAGCGCATCCCCCTCACCGTGGCGGATTTCGACACGGCTCGCGGGACGGTCACCGTCGTGATCCAGGCGGTGGGCAAAACCACCTGGGAAATGTTCGGCTTGCGGGCAGGGGACTATGTCCTGGACTTCATTGGGCCGCTGGGCCTGCCGAGCGCCATCCACCAACTGGAAGGCACGGTGGTGTTGGTAGGTGGCGGCCTGGGGGTGGCGCCGATCTTCCCGCAGCTTCGGGAGTACAAACGCCAGGGAAACCGCACGGCGGCCATTATCGGATTCCGCACCCGCGACCTGGTCTTCTGGGAGGACCGCTTCCGCCAGTGGTGCGACGAGTTGATCGTCACCACCGACGACGGCACCTACGGGCGCCGGGGCCTGGTGACCGCGGCCCTGGCCGACGTGCTGGCCGGCGGGAGGGATATTCGCGAGGTGGTGGCCATCGGGCCCATCCCCATGATGAAGGCCTGCGCGGAGGTCACCAGGCCCTACCACATCCCCACCGTGGTGAGCCTGAACTCCATCATGGTGGACGGCACGGGGATGTGCGGGTCCTGCCGGGTGACGGTGGGCGGCAAGATGAAATTTGCCTGCGTGGACGGGGCGGACTTCGACGGCCACCTGGTGAATTTCGAGGAGCTCGCCCTGCGCCAGAAGCGCTTCGCGCGGGAAGAGCAGCAGGCCATGGAGCGTTTCCGCGCCGAGAGTGCGGCCCTGGCGCGCCTGCCGCGCGACGGCGCCGGCGCGGGCGTGGCGCCTTGCGAGCTTCCGGATCTGCCCGAGCCCCTGCCCCGCCCGGCGGGACCGCTGCTGCCCAAGAATATCCGCAACATCCCGCAGGAGCGCGCGCCCATGCCGCACCAGCCGGCCGCGGAACGGGCGCACAACTTCCGCGAAGTGAACCTGGGCCTGACGCTCGAAGGCGCGCTGGTGGAAGCCGACCGCTGCCTGCGCTGCAAGAAGCCGCGCTGCGTGCCGGGCTGCCCGGTGGAGATCGATATCCCGGGCTTCATCGCCGCCCTGGCGCACCGCGACCTGCAGGGCTCCTACCGCATTCTCAAGCAGGCCAACGCGCTGCCGGCGGTGTGCGGGCGCGTCTGCCCGCAGGAGTCCCAGTGCGAGGCCACCTGCGTGGTGGGCAACAAATACCAGCCGGTGGCCATCGGGCGGCTGGAGCGCTTCGTGGCCGATTTCGCCCTGGGCCGCGGCTGGGACGAAGCGCCGGAGCCCGCCGCACGCCCGCGCAAGCGCGTGGCCATTATCGGCTCCGGACCCGCCGGCCTGGCGTGCGCCGGCGACCTGGCCAAGGACGGCGTGGCGGTGACCATCTTCGAGGCGCTGCACGTGGCCGGCGGGGTGCTCAAATACGGCATCCCCGAATTCCGCCTGCCCGACCTGATCATCGATGCGGAAATCGAGAACCTCCGCAAGCTGGGCGTGGAGATCCGCCTGGATACGGTGATCGGCAAGCTCTTCACGATTCCGCAGTTGCTGGGGGAGATGGGCTACGAGGCGGTATTCGTCGGCACCGGCGCGGGCTCGCCCAAGTTCATGGGCATTCCCGGCGAGGCGTTCAACGGTGTCTTTTCGGCCAACGAGTTTCTGACCCGGGTGAACCTGATGCGCGGCTACCGGCAGCCGCTCTATGACACGCCCGTGGGCATGGGAAAGAAAGTGGCCGTGGTGGGCGCCGGCAACACGGCCATGGATGCGGCCCGCGTGTCCCTGCGCATGGGCGCCGAGTCGGTGACCATCGTGTACCGCCGCTCGCGGCGGGAATCACCCGCCCGCGCGGAGGAGTTGGAGCACGCCATCGAAGAGGGCATCCAGTTCCAGTGGCTGACCAACCCGGTAGCCATTCTGGGGAACGAAGCCGGCTGGGTCACGGGCATGCGCTGCGAGCGCATGGAACTGGGCGAGCCGGACGCTTCCGGGCGGCGGCGCCCGGTGCCGGTGCCGGGCTCGGAGTTCGGCATCGACGTGGATACCGTGATCTACGCCCTGGGCACCACGGCCAACCCCATCATCGCGCAGACCACCCCGGGGCTGAAGACCAACCGCTGGGGCTATCTCGAGATCGACGAGCGCACCGGCATGACGTCCCTCCCGGGAGTGTTCGCCGGCGGAGACATCGTCACCGGTTCGGCCACGGTCATCCTGGCCATGGGCGCCGGGCGGCGCGCCGCGCGCGGCATCCTCGAATACCTGGGGCTGCGGAGCGGCGCCGCAACTCCCGCACCCGAGGCTGCCGTGGAAGGGAGGACCGCCTGATGCCTTCGTTTTGTCCCAAGTGCCATCGCGTGCTGGAAGAAGACGAAATCTGCTGCGCCCAGATCCGCTACACCTGGAAGTGCGCCCGATGCCATAAGCTGACCAGCGGCTTCGCACTGCCCTACGGCAGGTGTTTCCTGTGCGGCGGCGAGCTGGCTGTGGTGGAGAGCCGCGAACTGGGCGACCCCATGCGCCTGCGGGCCATCCGCGACGCCGTGCAGTTCGAGCTGAATTCCTTCTACTTCTACAAACTGGCCTGCGACCGCGCGCGCGACCCGCAGCACCGCCAGCTTCTGGCCCAGCTCTACGAGGCGGAACTGGACCACCTGCACGAGCTCGAAGAGAAGTATCACGCGCACCTGGACCGGGAGGTGATCGAGCTGGCGCCCAACGTGGAGAAATTGCTGGGCGACAGCCTGTTCCTCGGTCTCGAGATCAATGACGGCACCAGTTTGAAGGCGGTCTACCAGGCGGCGCTCGCCATGGAGCAGCGCACGCGCGATCATTTCCGCGGGCTGGCCGCCGAGTTGCCCGAAGGCCTGGAAAAAGAACTCTGCCTGGAGCTGGCCTCCGAGGAAGACGAGCATATTGCGATGCTCGAGACCGAGCTGGAACAGGTGGAATAGCAACGCTCCCTGGCGGTCGCGGACAGCGCCTCTTCAGCGCGGCAGGCAGGCCAGGTAAGCGTCGTAGGCGGCCTGATCGAAGAGCACGAAGACGGCTTCGCGGAGGTGTATACCGGGGCGCTCCAGGTGCCTCCGCACCTCTTCGATGGCGATGCCGGCGGCCTCTTCGACAGGGTAGCCGTAAGCTCCTGTACTGATGGAAGGGAAGGCGATCACGGCCAGTTCGCGTTCTTCGGCCAGTTCCAGGCATTTGCGGTAGCAGGCGGCCAGCAGCTCCGCCTCGCCGTGCGCGCCGCCGCAATAGATCGGCCCGACGGCGTGGAAGACAAAGCGGGCGGGCAGGGCTCCGGCCGTGGTGACCACCGCGCTCCCCGTGGGGCAGTGCCCGATGCCGGCGCGGATCTGGTCCAGCTCCCGCCGCAGCACGGGGCCGGCGGCGCGATGAATGGCGCCGTCCACGCCGCCCCCTCCGGCCAACGCGGAATTGGCGGCATTGACGATGGCGTCGGCCGGGACGCGGGTGATATCACCGCGCATCAGCCGCAGCCGGTTGCCGTTCTCCGCGCGCCATTCCATGAGCGTCTCACTCGGAGAGTAACACCTCGCGGCGGCAACCGCGCAGATCCATCTCGTACTCGATGCTGAGAATGGGCGGCCGGGCGTAATGCCAGGTGAGGCCCTGGCGCGCGGCCGGACCCATGCGCTCGAGCACCTCCCTGGCCACCAGCGGGCAGAACTCGTGGACGGTGTAGACGTCGCTCACGCTTACCCCAGTCCACTCCACACCCATCCCGCGCAGGCGCCCCTCCATCAGGCCCATCACGAAGCGAACTTTCTCGCGCAAGGCGTCGGCCGAGGTGTCGCCGCGCCGCACCACGTCGTGCGGGTCCAGGGATCCTTCGGGCAGTTCGCCGGCGCCCGCCACCACGAAGGTTTTGGCGGCGTGTTGCGAGGGCAGTGTGTAGCTGAAGCCGTAAAGCGAGGGTTCGGAGAAGCGATGCACCTCCGGCGCCACGTTGGTGCGCGCCACCGGGTTGAGCCCTTGCTCGAAGATGCCCCAGCTCTCCAGAACCTTCACGTAGCGGGCGTTGAAATCCGCGAAGCCCTGAAAGGACAAAGGCTGCGGGAGGCGTAATTCCATGGCGCAGAGGGCCTGCCGGGGGCGGCCCAGAGCGCGCAGGTGCCGGTCCACCAGAGCGAAGCCGCGCTCCAGCGGCAGGGCGGGAAACAGGCGCGCGTGTTCGACCTCATAGCCGGGCGCGGCTACCACGCCCGCAGAATACGGGCTGATGCCCTTCAAAAAGGAATAGTTCCCGCGCGGGTTCTGAATCAGCACTCCGGGTTGTGCCCTCCGTGGAAGAATTACACCGCCACGCCGGCGCTGACCGTACGGGTCCACAGATTGCGCACGGCGAAGTACTGCGCCACCTTCTGCACGCCGGCTGCGATCTCCTCCAGGTCCGTGTCGGTGTAGGTTTCGTACACGTTCATGGTGATCCAGGAGTCGAAAGCGGCCTCCGCCACCGGGCAATCGCCCGGCCGGTAGATGCGGTCCGTGAGAGAGAAGGGGTAGTCGCTCCCGGGGAAAGCGGAACGCTTCTGAAACACGTCGTACAGGTAGACGGGCCGCCCGCCGGTGATGGTGCGGGCGTCGTTGGGGATGCCCTCGGCCGCCAGCGCCTCGGAAAATTCTTCCACCGTGCAGCCGAGCACCTCGCGTTCCAGGCGGAACAGGTACAGGAAGTAGCTGTGCTTGCACCCGGCCGGCACGGCCTGCGGCGTGATGCCCGGAATCCGCTCGAGCAGGGCGCTCAACCGGCCGCCCAGGCGATTGCGCGCCGCCGCGATCTCGCCCACGCACCTTAGTTGCGCCAGGGCCACGGCGCCCTGCAACTCGGTCATCTGGTAGTTGGGCGCCAGAAAGTACGGATTGCGAATCCCCTCCTCGCGCTGGTAGCACTTGTCCGCGAACAGGGTGGCCAGGTAGCGCAGGCGCTCGTCGTCGGTGAGCACCATGCCGCCGGAGCCGCAGGTGATGTGCTTAAAGTGGTTCAGCGAAAAGGTGCTGATGGGGGTGAAGGTGCCCGCCAGGCGGCCCTTGTATTCGCAGCCGAAGGCTTGCGCGCAGTCTTCGATGACCGGGAGGCCCAGGGCAGCCAGCGCTTCCACGTCCACCGCCAGGCCGGCATGATGCACCGCCACAATGGCCCGGGTGCGGTTCGTGATCCGCTGCGCCACCGAGCGCGGGTCCATGTTCAAGGTCTCGGCATCCACGTCGGCAAACACCGGAATCAGGCCCTGGTAGAGCATGCCGGTCACGGTCCCCATGTCCGTAATGGGCGAGGTGATGACTTCGCTTCCGGGAGGCAGTTCCAGGGCTCCGAGCGCGATATGCACCGCCGCCGTGCCGCTCGAGCAGGCAATGCCGTAGCGCCTGCCGTACATCTCCGCAAACTTCTTCTGCAGCTCGAACACTTTGGTCCCGAAGTAGTAGAACAGGGTGTCCGAGTCAATGACTTCGTTCAGGTACTGCTTCTCCAGTTCTCCGTGCCGCTTTCGCGGGGCGAAGGGAGTGCGTTTGGCTTGCGGTCCTGCGTGTAGCGCGAGGGCTTCGTCCATCGCCGTCGATTCTCCGGCTCACAGGGAGCCCCCTGATGATATCAAAAGTGCATCCGGAGAGGGGCTTGTGTCATCCTAAAAGGCGAAAGTCGAATCACCTTCTCTCAACCATGGGACTCTTCACGAATACTTTTACAGGTACTCTTTATCGCTTTACGAAAGAAGTCGTCGGCACCTCGGTAGATGACAACGAAGTGCCGCGTTTTCTGGAGGATACGCACTTCGAGCCGGGCACCGAGTTCCGCATTGTGCGGGGCCGCCACGCCTGGGCGCACCATCCGCAGCAGAACTCGTACTACACCATCTGGGTCAAGGGCTCGGAGTATAACGTCCTCGCCCAAGATGTGGAAGGCGCCCGGGAGTTGCTCTCCCAGGCCGGCACGATGGCTTCCCGGCAGTAACCGCAGGGTATTACCTCTCGTCTGAAGGGAGGGCATCGAGCACGCTCGAAGTCCGCCAGAGTACCATATAGGAACTATGACCAGACGCGAGGTTCTGGCCGCGGGTGGGCTGTCCGTGATGCCGCTGTGGGCCAGGCGGCATTTCGACCGGTCGCGAATCAGCGCCATCACGGACGAAATTGGCAAGACCGCCGACGAGGCCATGGCCTTCGCCAGGCAGTACGGCCTCCACTGGGTGGAACTGCGCTCGGTTCCCGAGACCCGGAAAGAGTACGCTTTTCTGCCGGAAGCGGAACTGAAGGGCACGGCGGCGGCGCTGGCGGCCAACGGCTTAAAGGTTTCCTTCCTCAACACCGGCCTGATGAAGTTCCCCTGGCCGGGGACGCAGCCCGTGCGCCGCCGCGAGGAATCCGCGGAAGCCCGGGCTCGCCGCGCAGCCGCCGACCAGGCGCGCTTCGAGCGGCGCATGGAGGATCTCAAGCGCACGCTCAACGCCGCGCACATCCTGGGCGTGGACAAGGTCCGCGTCTTCACCGGCTCGCGCGTGGCGGATCCGGAGTCGCTCTATCCGCGCATCGCCGATATCCTGGGCGAGATGGCGTTTGTGGCGGAGAAAGAGAAGATCCACCTGCTGGTGGAAAACGAAGGCTCCTGCAACGTGGCCACCTCGGCGGAACTGGCGAAGTTTCTGCCGCTGCTGGCTTCCCGCTGGGTGGGTCTGAATTGGGATCCGCAGAACGCCCTGCCCTACCAGGAGGTGCCCTATCCCGATGGGTACTCCCTGCTCCCCAAAAAGCGCATCCTGAACGTGCAGATCAAGGCCAAGGGCGTGATGCCCTCGAGCCCGGAGCGGCTGGACTGGAAGGCCATCCTGGAGGCTCTGGACCGGGACGGCTACCGCGGTGAAGTCGGCCTGGAGACACACATCTTCGACGGCACGCTGATTGCCGCCGCGCACATCTCCATGAAGGAGATTCTGCGGATCGCGGGCGAACTGTAGGAAGACGCCATGAAGATCGCCTTGGACAAGCAACTGGCCACCACCTTCGGCATCGGCGTGGGCGTGGTGGTGGTGGCCGTGTGTGCGATCCTGTACATCCAGCGCGGCTCGCACATCGAGTTGAAGGGCTCGATCCTCAAGGTGCGCACGCAGGCGCTGGATGAAAACAACTCGGTGGCAGTGGTGGACTTCCGCTTCGCCAATCCCTCCGACTTTCCCTTCGTGGTGCGCAGCGTGACGGTATCTGTGGAGGGCGCTGGCGGCCAGGTCTACCAGGGCGCGGATGTGTCCGAGGTGGACGCCAAGCGCCTATTTCAGTACTACCCGCTGCTCGGCCAGAAATTCAACGATTCGTTGCTGATGCGGGACCGCATTCCGCCGCGCCACACGGAAGATCGCATGATCGCGGCGAGGTTCGAAATCCCCGTGAAGCAGTTGGATGCCCGGAAGAGTCTGAGCATCCGCATTGAGGACGTCGATGGTCCGGTCTCGGAACTGGTTAGCAAGTAGCCTGCTGCTCGCGTGGGCGGCAGCCGCGGTGGCGCCGGTGGCGCAAATACCCGCCGGCACGGAAATCCAGCTTCGCCTGAAAACCAAGGTGGCCAGCAATGCCTCCAAGGCCAAGGACCCGGTGGAGGCGATCGTGCTCGAACCGGTGATGGTGAACGGGGCGTTCGCTATTCCGGCGGGCACGACCGTGCGCGGCGTGGTGGAGTCGGCCAAAGCCGCCGCGTCGGGCGATCGCGCGCAACTGGCGCTGAATTTCAACCAATTGGAGATGGGCTCCAAGAAGGTCAAGCTGGCCACGCTGCTCACCGCAGTGGACAACGCGCGGGAGCAGATCAACGACAAGGGCCAGATTCTGGGCATTCTCTCGAGCGAAACGATTTCGGGGGAACTGGACTCGGAAATCAGTAAGGTGACCGAGCGGTATTCCGGCCTGGGGGACATTCTGGGCGCGGCCAAAGGAGCCTTCCTGAAACCCGTGGACACCGAAATCGTCTACTCTCCCGGCGTGGAGCTGACCGTGAAGCTGACGCAGCCGGTGACACTGAACGGCACGGCGCCTCCCGGGCCGGTGGCCAAACTGCAGCCGGTGGCGGACCAGGACGCGCTGGTGCAACTGGTGAACAGCCAGCCGTTTCAGACCGTCGCGCAGAAGCCGCCCAAGCCTTCGGACATGACCAACCTGATGTTCATCGGCTCGGAGGAACTGCTGCGCGCGGCCTTCGCCGACGCGGGCTGGAGCGAGGCCGCCGCGCTGAGCACGCAATCCAAGCTGGAGACCTTCCGCGCCATCGCGGAGGTGCGCGGCTACAAAGAGGCGCCCGTCTCCGTGCTGCTGCTGGACGGGCAGGCGCCCAGCCTGGTCTTCGAGAAGCTGAACAACACCTTCGCGCAGCGCCACCATCTGCGGGTCTGGCGCCGCCCGGTCAGCTTCGAGGGCAAAGCCGTGTGGGTATGCTCGGCTACGCACGACACGGGCATCGCCTTTTCGGAGAAGGACCGAACCTTTATCCACAAGATCGACCCACAGATCGACCGCGAGCGGGCCAAGGTGGTGAGCGACCTGCTGCTGACGGGTAAGGTGCGCTCGTTGGCCGCCGTGGAGCGGCCGCTGGTGCCGCGCCAAAGCGCCAACGCCACCGGCGACCAGTTACTCACCGACGGCCAGATGGCGGTGGTGATTTTGCAGTAGGGGCTCTCACAAAGCGAGCCCGCCGCCACCAACTCCGGGATTTACCGGAGCAGGTAATTCAACAAAAGTGGTTGATGTTAAGCCGGAATGATGATATAAAGCCCAGTAATGAAATTCCGGTGAGGGCACCGGGCGTCTTTATTCAGCCCTCTCGGAAGGATCCCAGTTCCGTGCCGCGCACGCGACGGACGGCTGGGAGGCTCTTCGCCACACGCGCCGCGTACACTGGCATTTCAAGGATGACCAGGCACTTGAGAGGACCAGTTGGTGAGCGCCGTACATTCCGCCGCGGCTCTTGAGTTGATCAGGCTCACTCCGCTCATGGAGCGCACCACGGGACGGCCGGAGGTTCAGGTGGCGCTGATTGATGGGCCCGTCGCCATGAGCCATCCCGAACTGGAAATCCAGCATATCCGCGAAGTCAGCGGAATCCGGCCGGGCGCCTGCGCTCTCGCCGACAGCGCGGCTTGCATGCACGGAACGTTCGTGGCAGGCATCCTCAGCGCGAAACGGGGGAGCACGGCGCCGGCGATCGCTCCGGATTGCACACTGCTGGTTCGTCCGATATTCAGCGAAACGCCACCGCTCAATGGGCAGATGCCCAGCGCAGCCCCGCAGGAACTCGCGGAAGCCATCGTCGATTGCGTGAAGGCCGGCGCACGGGTGCTCAACCTGAGCGCGGCTCTCGCCGGGCCCTCCTCCAACGGCGAACGCGAACTGATCCTGGCGCTGGACTTCGCGGCCTCTCGCGGCGCTGTCACGGTCGCCGCCGCGGGAAACCAGGGAACGCTGGGAAGTTCCGCCATCACGCGGCATCCCTGGGTGATTCCTGTTGGGGCCTGTGATATGCGCGGCAAGCCCATCGGGGAGTCGAACCTGGGAAGCTCCATCGGGAGGCGCGGGCTGATCGCGCCGGGCCAAAACATCACCAGCCTCAGTACGAATGGAAGATCACGAGTCTTTGGTGGAACCAGCGCGGCGGCGCCTTTTGTGACAGGGACCATCGCGCTGCTCTGGTCGGAGTTTCCGGAGGCGAGCGCCGCCGAGGTGAAATCCGCTTTGATCCTGGCCGGCGGGGCTCGCCGCAGGACGGTGGTTCCACCGGTCCTGGATGCCGCGGCCGCATCGCGGACCCTGGCTGCCTCGCGAGCAGGACGGTGAGCACGCCATGAAGAAGAGGCCTGCGACGCAAAGGGCTGAGCGCCAGCCGTATCAGGTTCGTCTACCGGGTTTTCTCATCAAGGAGGAGACCGGCCTGGGGGACGCAGTCAAGCGCGCTACTTACGCAATGGGAATCAAGCCCTGCGGCGGCTGCGAGAGACGCGCTTCCGCCCTCAACCGCTGGCTGGTTTTTTCCCGTTAATCGCTACCGTGAGGACGTTCACATAGAGGAGGCACGTTATGGAAGCGGAAACTAAAGAAAATTCGCAGACGCAAACAACTCCCGCCGTGACTGCGACAGTCGCCGGCAGCAGGCTTTCGCCGCAGGCATGCCCGACCTGCGGAACTGCACCAGCCGCCCACGGTGCGCCAGATCCAACTTCCTGGGTATACGCTATCGGCCACATCGAGGCCCGGTTCCCGACCATCTCCGTGGAAAAAGAGTTCGCGCAGGTGGCGGGCCGGGACAAGACCGCCGGGCTCACCGACCGGCAGGCGTTTCACGCCGTTCTTTCCAGATCCGAGAACCGCTACCTGGTTCGACAACTCTGCTGGGTAATGACCGTGGAAGGGCTGGAGACGTACCTGCTGCGGCCCCGTGACCCGGGGGATTACGACCTGCTGGCGGGAACCATACGGCCCAACCCCAGCCCCCTCGATCTGGACGTCGTGATCGGCATCCGCGGGCCCATCGCTCCGCCGGAGATGTGCAACGGTTTGATGATCCCGATCGTGACCTTCGACCAGATTTATTCCTTCGACCGTGACGTTCTCATCAAAGCGATTCCCAAACCGGAGAAGACTTCCGCCAAGGACTTCGCGCCCGCGGCGGAGGAGCTGTTCGACCGCATCATGTACATGACCGACAACGCCGGCGCAACGGACGAACACCGCACCCTGAACTATCTCGCAGTTCGCTACCCGGCCATCTACGGCAAAGCGGCCGAGTATTTCGCGCAGAACTGTTCACTCACGGCCGTGGACGTACAAACGTCGACGCTCAGCGGCACGCGAAAAGTGCTGGAAGTGATCTTTTCCTTCACCAACCGCACTACAGACGTGCTGGACAAGTGCTTTGTGCGCGTCGACGCGACCGATGAGTTTCCCTTCCTCGTCACCAAGATATCGCCGTACTATGCCCGATGAGTATAACCAAACAGGGGGGCCGACGTTACGGAGATACCGGGATTTCTCGCGGGCGCCTCCGTTTGGTCATGCGAACCGGCGATGCCGCGTGACCAGCGCACGCGGCGGTGCAATGTTCGCGACGGCGGAGTTACTTTGGCCGGCACGTGCATAGCGATAACTAAGCGGGCTATACAGAGTCAGGTTCCGTCAACTAACAAAGAGCGAGGTGTATACAATGGCGTTACCAGGGTTTACCGCGGAAGCGGGCGTTTATCTTTCCCACGGGCAATATAGAGCCGTGATGGGCGGTGCGGGTGCTGCCGGGCTTGTACCAGCACTTCCGAGCTGTGCGGCTTGTGAATCGATTTGCGACAAGTGTTTCGATTGCCTCGACTCGGGAAAGCCGATGTCCAAGTGCCCCCCGTGCCGTGTGTGTTCACATTGCGGATCCTGCGGGACGGGAGGAGGCGGAGGGGGGAGCCTCTTGTGCTGCGAGTTTTTGCAGAATCCGAACCCCGGGTTCAATTGTAACTGGTGCGGCCCCGAACCGTTTCCACTTTAGGGCAAGCCGGGCCGAGAGAAGCCATTCGCGGGCTCGAAATCCCCCCAGCGCAGGGCCAGGGCGGGCAGCACCAGCAGATTCAGCAGCGTGGAGGTGACGAGGCCGCCCAGGATCACGGCGGCCATGGGGCCTTCGATCTCGCGGCCCGGCTCGCCGCTGCCGAGGGCCAGCGGCAGCAGCCCCAAGGCGGTGACCAGCGCGGTCATGAGGATGGGCACCAGGCGTTCGGAAGCGCCGCGTAGTGCGGCCTCCAGGCCCCAGGCGACGCTTTCTTCGCGCACCAGGTGCTGGTAGTGCGAAAGCAGCATGATCGAGTTGCGCGTGGTGATGCCGAACAGCGTAACGAAGCCCACCAGGGACCCCACCGTCATCCAGCCGCCGGTGACAAAGACCGCGAGCACGCCGCCAACCAGGGCGAAAGGCAGGTTGAGCAGCACCAAGAGCAGGTTGCGGAGATTGCCGAAGACCACGGCCAGAAGCAGCACGATGCCTACGGCGGCCATGCCGGAGGAGAGCAGGATCTCGCGCTGGGCGGCGGAGCGAGCCTGGGCCGCGCCGGTGAAGACCGGGTAAACGCCCGCGGGAAATTGCACTCGGGACACGACCCGCCGTCGTGCCTCCTCCACGAAGGAGGTCAGATCGCGCCCGCGCACGTCGCAGGTGACGGCCTGACGGCGGCGGGCGCCATCGTGCAGGATCATGAAGCGGCCGGCGCCTTCCTCCACGTCGGCCAGTTGGGCGAGCGGCAGGCGCATACCCGCGCCGTTGGAGAGCAGGAGCCCGCCCACGCCTTCCGGGTCGTGCCGCGCGGCGTCCGCCAGGATCACTGCCACGTCGGAGACGCGGCCGGCCTCGTAGACCTGGGCCACCACGGATCCCTGGTAGGCAGTCTCCACGCCCTCCAGCACGTCCACGGGGCGAAAACCGAACTGCCGCAGTCGCTCCGGGCGGAGGCGCACGATGATCTGGGGCGCCCCGGGCGGCGACTCGACCTGCACGTCCGCGGCGCCGCGCACCCCGGCGACCGCCTGCGCCACTTCGCGAGCCTTGCGGTCCAGCAGGTCCAGGTCGTCGCCGAAGATTTTGATCACCACCTGCGCGGTGACGCCGGAGATGGTCTCTTCGATGCGCTCGGCCAGAAATTCGCGGATGGCAAAGGACACGCCCGGAAATTTGACCAGGGCCGCGCGAATCTCGTCCTCCACGCCCTCGGCTTCCTCGCCTGCGAGAGGCTGAAGCTCCACGTGGATCTCGCTGTAGTGCGTGCCCCAGGTGTCGTCGGCCTTTTCGGCGCGGCCGATCTGCTGGGCCACCGAGAGGATGTGCGGATTGCGCAGGAGTTCGCGAGTGACCTGCGCGCCCAGGCGGCGGGTCTCCTCCAGGGAGGTGCCCGGCACCGAGGACATATGCACGATGAAGTGGCCTTCGCGCAGGTCCGGCAGAAACGCGCCACCCAGGTACGGCACGGTGGTGAGCGCGGCCGCGCAGAGGACCAGGGCGCCGGCCAGCATCTCTACGGGGCGGCGCATGGCGGCCTGCATCAGGCGCCGGTAGACCTGCTTGAGGGCCGTGACGAAGCGCGGCTCGCGGGCTTGGCCGGCGGCGCGGGCGAGCATCAGGCTGCACAGCGCGGGGGTGAGCGTAAGGGCCACCCCCAGGGAGGCCAGGATGGCCAGCACATACGCCAGCGCCAGCGGGGCGAACAGGCGGCCTTGCACGCCCGACATGGTGAGCACCGGCAGAAACACCAGGGCCACTACGAAGGTGGCGTACACCACGGCGCTGCGCACTTCCAGGGAAGCCTCCAGCACCACCCGGAAGACGGGGCGCGGCTGTGGGCCGGCGCGATTCTCGCGCAGGCGGCGGAAGATGTTTTCCACGTCGATGATGGCGTCGTCCACCACCTCGCCGATGGCGATTGCCAGGCCGCCCAGCGTGAGCGTGTTCAGGCTGACGCCCATGCGGTCCAGCACCGCGATGGCCACCAGCAGCGAGACCGGGATGGCGGTGAGGGAGATGAACGCAGTGCGCGCGTTGAACAGGAACAGGAACAACACCGCGGCTACCAGGATGCCGCCCAGCAGCAGAGAATGGCCAATGTTGCGGATGGAAACCTGGATGAAATTCGCGGGGCGGAACAGCCGGGGGTAGAGCGTGATTTGGGAGGCGGCCACCGCGGGGGCGACTTCGGCCAGCGCCTGTTCGAGGGCCGCGGTCACATCCAGGGTGTTGGCGCGGAACTGGCTGGAGACCACCAGCATCACGCCAGGCTGCCCGTTGATGGCGGCATCGCCGATGCGCGGCTCGGGAGCCTCGACGACACGCGCCACGTCGCCCAGGCGGACGGTCATGCCGCCGGCGGCGCGCAGCGTGGCGCCCGCCAGCGATGCGGGGCTGAGCGACTGGCCTTCGGTGCGCAGCACGATGCGCTGCTGCGGGGTCTCGACGAATCCGGCGCCGCGCACACCGGTGGAGGCGCGCGCCGCGGCCAGCACGTCGTTGATGGAGAGTCCCCAGGCCGCCAGGCGGTCCGGCGCCACCTGCACCTGCAACTGCCGCACTTCGCCGCCGAACACCACCACCTTCGCCACGCCGGGCACGGCCAGCAGGCGCGGGCGCAGGGTCCAGTCGGCGAAAGTGCGCAGCTCCATCAGGGAGCGCGTGCGCGAGGTCAGCCCCAGGGCCAGCACCATGCTGGCCGCGCTGGTGAGCGGCGCCATGGCCGGTGCGCTCACCTCGGCGGGTATTTGCGCGGCAGCCTCGGCCAGACGCTCGCCGACCACCTGGCGCGCGCGGAAGATGTCGGTGTCTTCCTGGAAGACGACGGTGACCACGGAGAGACCCTGGATGGACTGCGAGCGGATGGAATCCAGGCCGGCTACGCCATTGACGGAAGATTCCACCGGACGGGTGACGAGTTGCTCGACCTCCTCCGGGGAGAGGCCCGGAGCTTCGGTCTGGATGACCACCTCCGGCGGCGCGAACTCCGGATAGACATCGTACTTGGCGTGCAAGGTGGCGTAAATGCCGTAGATCACCGCCAGGCAGGCCAGCGCGACGACCACGCCGCGGAAGCGCAGGGAGAACTCCACCAGGCGGCGCAGCATTATTCGGGGTTTTCCTCGCCCACCTGGATCTGGAACTTGAATTCCTCGGAGAGCAGGGTCTGCGCGCCGGCCACCACCACGCGCGTGCCAGGGGGCGGCGCGGCGGCGGACCAGCCGCCGTCGCGCAGATCTTCGGGCGGGACTTCGCGGCGCGCGAAGCGGTCGCCGGAGAGCTGGAGATAGACCCAGATGCGGCCCTGGTAGCGCAGCAGGGCGGCGCGCGGAACCGCCACGCCCCGGCGGCGCGCGCCCGCGAGCGGGAGGAAGGCGGTGACGGCGGCGCCGGGGCGCAGGGAGCGACCGGAATCCGAGAGGCGGAAGAGAAAGCCGCGGCCCTGCGTCAGCGGATCGATGGCGGGCGCGAGCGCCACCAGCCGGGCCGTGACGGGATGGTCTTCCTCGCCGAAAGCCACGACGCGGGCGGAGGGCGGCGCATCCGGTAGGCGCTCGCCGGCGGGCACGTACACGCGGGCGAGCAGGCCGTCGAAGCGGGCCAGGCGCAGCAGAGGCTGGCCTGCTTCCACGGATTCTCCGGGCTGGGCCACCAGTTCCACCACCTGGCCGCCGCGCGCGGCGCGCAGGGGCGCGGAGGCCGCCGGGCCGCTGGCCGAGGCGAGAGAAGCTTCGAGCAGGCGTGCGTTGCGGCTGGCCGCGGTGAGGCGCGCTTCTTCGCCTTTCCAACGGGCCTCGGCCTCCTCGACAGCGCGGTCGGACATGTTGCGGTTGTCGGCGTTGAGAGTGCGGGCGCGGTGGTAGGCGGCCTGGGCGGCGGCCGCCGAGGCGCGCGAGGCCTCCACGTCGGCGCGGGCCACGGCCAGCCGCTCGGTGAGGTTCACGCGCTCGGCGGGGGCCAAGCGCGGCTCGATGGAGCCGATCAGGTCGCCGTCACCCAGGGTCTGCCCCAGGGCCGGCCAAGCGTGGCTGGCGGCGAGTTGCAGCGTGCCAGCCACAGGCGCGCGCACCACGAAGCTGCGCGCGGGGTCTTCCTCCAGGCGGCCGTAGGCGGCTACTTCCGGCGCCAGCCAGGCTGCCTGGAGCGGACGGGTTTCGAGACCGATGCGTTGTTGGGTGGCGGGCTCCAAGCGGAGTACGGTCTCGCCCGCGGCGGTGCGCGAGAGGCGCGCGGCGCTCCGGATGGGCTGCTCCCCGCGCTCTTCTTCGGCGCGCGCGCCGCGGCGGGCCTGGAAGGCCCCCACCAGCAGGGCTGTCAGACCAGCGGCGGCGGCCGCGGCCAGGCCCCAGCGCCAGGCGCGCTTCATTGTCCGGCGCCTCCTTCGAGCGGCTGACCGACAGCGTTTTCGAGCGCTCCGAGGGCGGTTTCAGCGCGGCGCAGGGCGTCGAGTTCAGCGCGCGCGCCGGCTAGGCGCTCGAGGCGCACGCCCGCCAGCGCCAGGCGGTCTTCTTCGCCCGCGCGGACGGCGCGCAGCACGGCGCCTTCGCGCACCTGCTGCAACTCGCGCAGGCGGCCAGCGGCTTCGGCCAGTTCGGCCAGCGCGCCGCGATAGGCGGCCACAGCCTGCTCCATCTCGCCGATAGCGCGGGCTTCGAGCGCCTCGCAACGGGCCTGGGCTTCGGCCCGATGCGCCTCGGCCTCCGCGATGGGCCCGCGGTTGCGGTTGAAGACCGGCACCGGGAACGAGGGCCCGAAGGCGATCTTGTGATGCCCCTCGTCGAAAGAATAGCCCGGGGTGAGCTGGATGTCGGGATACTGGCGGGCGACTTCGAGTTGCAGGGCGGCTTCCGCAGCGGCGTACTCGGCCAGGCTGCGGCGGATATCCAAGCGATTGAGCAAGCCGGCGCGCAACACGCGCGGCAGCGGCAGGGAGGCTTCGGCGGGCGGCGGTGGCAGGGAGGCGAAAGACGCTTGGGCCAGCGCGGCGGCTGGCAGGCCCAGGGCGGCGGCCAGCGCGGCCAGGCTTTCCGCGGCCTGTGTTTCGGCCGCACGCGCCGCCACCTCGACGGAGAGCAGCCCGGCGCGCTCGCGGTCCACTTCGGGGCGGGCGATCTCGCCAACGCGCAGGCGGGCCTCGAGCAGTTCCACGGATTCGCGGCGCCGAGCGGCCTCATCGCGCAGCAGAACGAGCGAGCGGCGGGCCAGCAGGTGATCGAGCCAGGCCGCGCGCACGCGGCTGCGCACCCGCCAGGCGGTTTCCGCAACTTCCAGACGCGCCGCTTCGGCCTGCTTCTGCGCCGCCAGCGTGCGCCAGGCGCGCTTGCCGGCGGTTTCGATGGTGAACACCGGCTCGAAGTGCGCCACCACCGGAGATTCGGGCGAATCGGTGTAGCCGGCGCCCACCGAAATCGAGGGGTTGGGCTTGGCTGCGGCCGTAAGCACGGCGGCTTCGGCGGCGCGCAGGCGGGCGCGGGCCACGGCCAAGTCCGGACTGTTGGCGGCGGCCACCGCCGCGAGCGCCGGCAGGTCCAGCGAGGTTCCGGCGGGCTGGCGCAGAGTGCGGCTCCGGAACTCCCGCTCGATCTGCTCGGGCTGGAGCGGGTGGGCCTGATATTTCACGCAGCCGCAGCAGACCGCCAGCGCCAGCAGCGGAACTCCCACGCGACACACGCTCTACTTTACGGTCCGGAAGGGGACGGCAACGTGACGCGCAGATTACGATTTCGTCAGGGAAGGCGGCAGGGCGTGGCCGGTTCAGTTTGAGTTATGAAAAAAGCAACGCACGAACAAGATATAAAATAATCCTCAGCCTGCACCGACAAGCACCGCTTGCCGCCAAGTCAAGGTCCGTGTATACTGATCTTGCAATGCTTTCCCGAGCAAGCATATCCAAGCAGCTACGCGACCCGCATCTGTCAGCGGATTCTGAGGCTAAAGATTTAATCGGAGAACGGATGGATGGTGGCCCGTTATCGCCACACGAGCCAGAGCGCAAGAAAAACCCGGCCGCTGTCGCCCTCTCCCAGTTGGGAGCTTCCAAGGGTGGTTTGGCAAGGGCCGCCGCCTTGTCGGACCGAAAGCGGAAGATGATCGCTAAAAAGGCAGCGGAAGCCCGCTGGAGGGGTAGAGCCTGATGTCGTCTTCACCCTCCCCACTGCCCCAAAATTCAGATGAAGTAGTGAAGGATCTTCTGAAGAGTCGGCTGATGGCCCTCGAAGCCGCGCTCCAGGAAGACGTGATTGTGTTTCGGGGTCCGATAGCCTATGGTGTGGACGATCTTCTTCGTGACGCTGTTGAGCAGATCCCTGAGAAAAGACCACATATTGCGATGGTTCTGCAAACGGATGGTGGATATGTCGAGGTCGTAGAGCGAATTGTTAAGCTACTGCGGCATCACTATCAGTACGTGAGTTTCATCGTCCCTAACTACGCGTTTTCTGCTGGAACCGTGCTGGTTATGTCTGGTGACGTAATTCGTATGGATTATTACTCCCTTCTCGGTCCCATTGATCCGCAGATCCAACTCAAGGGGCGTTGGATTCCAGCGATTGGTTATCTGGCGAAGTATGAAGAACTTATCGATAAATCCAATTCCGGTCAGCTTACAAGCGCTGAATTGGCCTTCCTGATAGAGAAATTCGATCCAGCTGAATTGTTTCGCTACGATCAAGAACGAGAGCTATCGAAGACCCTGTTGATAGAATGGCTAGCGAACTATAAGTTTAAGGACTGGGGGCCAACGACGGAAACGCGAAAGCTCCCCGTGACTCAGCAATTGAAAGAGCAACGTGCCGAAGAAATCGCAAAGCAACTTAACGATCCTACGGTATGGCATTCACATGGACGCGGAATCTCAATGCAGGTGTTAACAGACAAGCTGAATCTAAAAATAGAGGATTTTTCCAAGAACGGGCAGGTCAACGATGCGATACGAGCTTATGATCGTCTCTTGAGCGATTATCTCGGCGTGCGCCATCACAATCTGGTTGTACATACGAGGGCCACATATAAGGCCATGGAGATTGAAGACTGAAATGAGAACACAGAACCCGCCGTCTCTTGAGGACCTGGTCCGCTCAAATCCTAAAGTGGATCCGAAACTCGTCGCTTCAGCTAGGGCCAGCATCGACGAGATCAAGAGGAACGGATTCGTTCCAGAGGGGTATCGCCTAACGGGTCGCAGGACATCACTTGTAGAGAAGCCGCCTTCTCGGTCCGAAAAGACTAGACTTCCACGTCGGCATCGCTGACTTCTCTATTGACTACTTGCGCGAGTATAACGTCAGCGTGAACAAGCTGATTTGCTGCCTCTGGTAGCATGAAGCGCGGGACAGCGCCAGCGCAGAAGTTGGAGTGGCCGATTATGTTTGATCCCTTGAAGAGCTTGTCGACTCGCCTGAAGACTGGGAAGCTGCCCTGGCCAGAGATTCAATGGGAGCTGCTGCGAGGCCGGCGGGCAGGTCCAGCGTCACGCGCGTGCCATGGCCGGGGCGGCTCTCAATAGCGGCCTCGCCGCCGTGCAGCGCGGCGATGCTTTTGACGATGGCGAGGCCCAGGCCGGCGCCGCCCGCCTGCGGGCTGCGGGAAGGATCCACGCGGTGGAAGCGGTCGAAGACGTGAGGCAGATGTTCGGGCGGAATGCCGCAGCCGGTGTCCTCGACGGCGACCAGCAGGCGGCCTTCCGCGCCGCGGGCTTCCAGTTGGATGCAGCCGCCCGGCGGGGTGTACGCCAGGGAGTTCTCCACCAGGTTCCCGACCGCCCGCTGGAACAGGGTGCGATCGAGCTCGGCCACCAGGCCTGCGGGCGCGCGGGCCTCCAGGGCGACGCCGGCCTCGTGCGCCGCGGCTTCATAGAATTCGCGCACCGTGCGCAGTTCGGGGCCGATCTCGAGAGGTTCGCGGCGGATCTGGGTGCCGGGGTTTTCGGCGCGCGCCAGAAACAGGAGGCTATCGATCAGGCGGGAGAGGCGCAGGCACTCTTCGAGGGACGAACCCAGCGCGTCGCGGTATTCCTCCGGTGAACGCGCGCGGGCCAGCGCGACTTCCACTTCGCCGCGCAAATTATTGACCGGGGTGCGCAGTTCGTGCGCGATGTCGCTCGAAAAACGGGCCAGCCGGCCGAAGGCATCTTCCAGGCGGTCCAGCATCTCGTTGAAGGTGGCGGCGAGGGCGTTGAGCTCGGAAGGCAGCCCGGAAAGGTCGATGCGTTCGTTGAGCGTGGTGGAGCGGATGCGGCGCATGGTCCGGGCGATTTCGGCCACCGGCCGCAGGCCGCGGCGGGCCATGGTGTGGCCTACCAGCACGCAGACCAGCAGGCCAATGCCCAGCACAGTCCAAAGCCGGCCGCGGTAGCCGGCCAACAAGTGCTTTTCGAAAGTGACCTCGAGCGCGACCTGCACGCGGTAGTCCTCGCGGGTTCCGGCGGCGCTCCGGGAAAGGACGCGGAACACGCGCCCGCTGCGTCCGCGGTATTCCGTGCCGCCGGAGGCCGGCAGCGCCGCGGCGGGAATCTCGGCGGACATGCCGGCGCTTTCCACCACCAGGCGCCCGGCGGCATCGAGCACGCGGGAGAGCACTTCCACGCCGGGGCGCTTGGTGGATTCGCCCTCGACCTCCCATTCCACGGTGCGAAAATCATGCGCCCGCAGCAGGGCGATCAGAGTGTCGGCTTTCTCGGTGAGGTACTGATCGTCCTCGCGGTCGAAGCTGGTGAGCAGCACCCAGTATAGGAAGCCGGTAGCTACCAGCAGCAGCAGGAAGGCGGAGCCGGCGTACCACGCCGAAAGGCGCGCGCTCAGGCTGGCGGGGCGGCTACTCGGCTTCCAGAACATATCCGACTCCGCGCACGGTGCGGATCAGCTTGCGAGCAAAGGGGTCGTCCACCTTGGAGCGCAGGCGGCGCACGTGGACCTCGACCACGTTGGTGCCGCTATCGAAGTTCATGTCCCAGACCTGCTCGGCGATGAGGGTACGGGAGAGCACTTCTCCGGCGCGGCGGGCGAGAAGCGAGAGCAGCAGGAACTCCTTAGGCGTGAGGTCCAGGCGGCGCCCGGCGCGGGAGGCGCGGTGGGCGGCCAGGTCCACCTCGAGATCGGCCACCCGCAGGGTTTCCGGGCGGCGCGCGGGGCCGCGGCGCAGGATGGTGCGGATGCGGGCGAGCAGTTCGGAGAAGGCGAAGGGCTTGACCAGGTAATCGTCGGCGCCCAGTTCCAGGCCTTTGACGCGGTCCGGCACGGCGTCGCGCGCAGTGAGGAACAGCACCGGCGTCTGGTCGCCGGTGCGGCGCAGTTCGGAGAGCACGGACCAGCCGTCGCGCCCCGGCAGCATGACGTCCAGCACCAGGAGGTCGTAGCGGGACTGGCGCGCCAGGTACAGACCCTCCTCGCCGCCGGCGGCCACGTCCGCCACGAAGCCGTGCTCGGAGAGCCCGCGGCGCAGATAGGCCGCGGCTTTGGGTTCATCCTCGACGATCAGGACGCGCAAGGTATTCCCAGTGTAATCCGCGGGCTGGGCGGGCGATTTGCCGCGGCGGCGAACTTGGCTTAGGCTGGGGGATTGTTCGTCTTTGATCCTCCCGCCGACCGGTATTTCGGCGCCCAGGTGCGCCGGCTGCTGGCGCGTCTGCCGGCGCTCGAGGGAGGAGTGATCCGCGTAGAGGCGCGGGGCCGGCTGCGGGGCGCGGGGGGCGCGATTCACGCGGGGGCTTTTCTGCGCCAGCGGCGGATCGCTTTCGACCGCAACTTGAGCCGTGACGGGGCGGAGTTCGGCCGCATCTTCGTTCACGAGGTGGCGCACTTCGCCTGGATCCGGCTCAGCAACGCGCGGCGCCGGTCCTGGGAAGATCTGCTGCGGGAGGAGATGGCGCGGGGTGCGCTCGGCGAGTTGGGCTGGTCGGCGGAATGGCGCAAGGAGGGGCTCGAGCCCGTGGACCTGCACGGGCGCACGCGCCGCTGGCGGGAGTACGTATGCGAGAGCTTCTGCGATACGGCGGCGTGGTGTTTTGCGCCGCTTGCGAACCACCCCGAATTTACCCTGGCCGGGCGGTGGCGGCGCCGGCGACGGGACTGGTTTGCACACTTCCTTGTCACCAAACGAATGTCGATATAATCAAAGAAAAGTGAAGGAGAGGATTGTGTCCCCATCCCGCATTGCGGCCGCCCTGGCTACAGGCTTGCTTCTAGGCTGTTTTCTCTACGGCTGCTCGTCCAACACCAAGTCCGTGAAGGCGGCTTCGGTCAAACCGGGGAAAGAGCGGCGGGAGGCGCCGGATTTTTCGCTCAAGGACGCCGATGGCAAGACCGTACGGCTCTCCGACTATCGCGGCAAGGTGGTGGTGCTGGATTTCTGGGCCACCTGGTGCGGGCCGTGCAAGATCGAGATCCCCTGGTTCGTGGACTTCCAGCGGAAGAACAAGGACAAGGGCTTCGAGGTGATCGGCGTGGCCATGGACGACGACGGCTGGGACGCGGTGAGGCCCTTCGCTAGCCAGATGGGCATCAACTACCGGCTGGTGCTGGGCAACGACGACACCGCCCAGAAGTTTGGCGGCGTGGAGGCCTTACCCACCACGTTTCTGATCGATCGGGACGGGAGGATCGCCGCTGTCCACGTGGGCCTGGTGAGCAGAGGGGATTTCCAGAATGGCATTGACGAGTTGTTGCAGGCTCCCGCGAGCAGTGGCTCTGGCAGCCGCGTTTCTCTACCTGCCCTGTTTGTTCGCGCAAGGTAGCGCGATCCTTTCCGTAGCGCCGCCGCAAAAGATTGTGGCCAGGCGGGGGGCCGGCGCGCAGGCCCGGATAGCCGTGCAGTTGCAGCCCGGTTTTCACGTCAACAGCAACACGCCCAGCGAGGAATACCTGATTCCGCTGAAGTTGACCTGGCTGCCGGGGGCGCTGCAGGCCGCAGGCACGACTTATCCCAAGCCGCGGATGGAAAAATACCAGTTCTCGGCCAAGCCACTTTCTGTCTTCACCGGCAACTTCGACCTCGTGACCGCCTTCCAAGTGCCGGCCACAGCGCCGCGCGGGCCGGGAGTGCTGGTGGGCAAGCTGCGCTACCAGGCCTGCAACCAGAACGCCTGCTTCCCTCCCAAGACGGCGGAGGTGAAGCTGCCGTACGAAGTGCGCTAGGGCCGGCGGTTGTGCTGCAAAGATGGGTGGGTGATCGAGTGGCCGCGGCTTTGTGATGCGCGTCAATCCGCCCGTCAATCAGTCTTGAAGCCGGGGGTATCATTGACGAACAGGACCAACCCAACTACGTCATCCTTTGGTAGCCACCTGAGTTGGCCCTTTCGGATCATGTGCACGACTTCGTAGCCTTCAATAGTCCGCCGCAGTTCCCGTCGAACAGCGCGGATTCAGATTCAGTTCAGGGGCATAGCGCTCAGATAGTGGTATGATCCGCAGCGAGCCCGCGCTCGGTGAGCAGTTCCTCGACGTCGCGATAGAGGAGAGGGAAAATCGCAGGTACGACCCCACCGCAAAGGTGATCACGGCCGGTTCGAAAGTTCGAAATGCCACCATTTGAACAAGAATGGCCGTGATGATGAGGCGGTGCGGTGGTGGGAAGAGTACCAGCGGAGGAACCGCCCGGCGAAACCAGAGAACTGGAAAGGGGGCGTGCAATGAATTCCGCTGCGGTGTTGCTGCTGGCTGCGCAAGGCCCGTAGGTGATAGAAGATGTGGTAGCGCTAACGGGAATCGAACCCGTATTTGAGCCTTGAGAGGGCTCCGTCCTAACCGTTAGACGATAGCGCCACGGGAGATAGTCTCCCGTATTGTACCAACTCCCGCCTCACGCTGTCAGCGCGGCTGGCCCGCGGCGCCCTGCGTGCGCCGTCAGCCGCTTGCGCAACTCCTGCCGCGCCCGCAGCAGCCGCGATTTGACCGCTCCATCCGAAATTCCCAACTTCGCCGCCGCTTGCTCCACCGAGTTCTCCCGCACGTCCCGCAGCACGAAAGCGTTCCGCCACAGCGGTGGAATCCGCCGGATCTCCCGCATCAGCAGCGCCGCCACTTCCTTCCGCCCGAGCGCCTGCTCCGGTGATTCTTCCTCCGCCAGCGGTTCCAGCCGCCCAAGATCGGCATCCTCCAGGTACACAAACCGTGCCCTCCGCGCCTGCCGCAGCCGCATCAGACACTGGTTCACCACGATCCGCGTCAGCCACGTGGAAAATTGGGCGTCCCCCTGAAATTGCCCCACGTATTGATAGGCCTTCCAGTACGCGTTCTGCACTTCGTCCTCCGCCTCCTCCCGGACCCGCAGGATCGAAATGGCCGTCTTCAGCGACGCCGTGTAGTGCCGCCGCATCAGCTCCCCAAACGCATCCTGGTCCCCTGCCTGCGCCTGCCGCACTAGCGCCTCTTCGCTCCGGCTACGCGTCCCCTCGCAATTGTTTTGCATTCTCGGACCTCCGCCCGCACTCCAATCAATGACCGATAATTTTGAGCCTAACAAGGAAGTCCCGAAGATTTTCGACATGACAAAAAGTAAATTCAGTTTAAATGAAAAAAACACCGATATCTTTAGTTTTGCTAATATAACTTTTATGCAAACGGAAAACAGCGAGGAGACCATTCGTCGCGCCCTTTCTTCCTACGAACTGGGCCGCAAGCTCCGGCAGCTCCGGCTCCGCAAGAAGGTCTCGCTGGTGGACCTGGGCCGCCACACCGGACTTTCCGCCTCCATGCTCTCCCAGCTCGAAAACGGCAAGCTGCTCCCCACCCTCCCCACACTGGCCCGCATCGCCATGGTCTTTGACGTGGGCCTGGAGCAGTTCTTTAGCGATCGCCGCCACCAGAGGCTCTTTGGCGTCGTCCGGGCGGGAGAACGCATGCGCTTCCCCGAGCGCCCGGACGCTCCCTCCCCCGCCTATTTCTTCGAGTGCCTGGCCTTCGCCGCGCAGAACAAGGGGCTGGAAGCCTACCTGGCCGAGTTCCCCTGCCGCGAGCCCGGCGCTGTCCAGGAGCATTTCCACGAAGGCTCCGAGTTCCTCTACATCGTCTCCGGATCCCTCGTCATCCGCTTTCAGAATGAAGACCACCTCCTGGCCGAGGGCGATAGCGTCTATTTCGACTCCTCCGAGCCCCACGGCTACCGCGGCGCCGCGCAGCAGCCCAGCCGCGCTGTCGTGATCACCCTCCCGCCGCGCCTGTGACCCCCGCCGCCCGGCCTGCGCGATAATACAGGGGAATGTGGCGGCGCCTCCTGATCCTGTGCTGCCTGCCCGGCTTGGTCCTGGCCGACGAACACTGGATTCGCTTCGCCTCCGGCCCCTTCGAGGTGTGGACCGATGCCGGCCCCCGCGCCGGCCGCGAAACGCTGGCGCGCTTTGAAGAGTTCCGTCACGGCCTCGGCCAGGTGGTTGGCGATCCCGATCTAGGCACGTCCATGCCCGTGCGCATCCTCCTGTTCCGCTCCGCCAAAGAGGCGGCTGCCTGGCCGGCGCCCAGCCCCATCCTGCGCGGCCGCGACTGCTTCGCCATTCTGTTGGCCTCCGGCGCGCCCGTGCCCCCGGCGGTCTTTCACGATGCCACCCGCCTGCTGCTCGACTCCAGCGTGGCCCGCATGCCCGCCCACCTGGAGAGCGGACTCGAAGACCTGTTCTCCACCATCCAGGTGAGCGGCATCCTCATTAAGCTCGGTGAGCCGCCCTCCCAGCGCAGCCAGGACTGGGCCCTGGTCCACCTCCTGGCGGTTGATCCCGAGTACTACGGCAAGCTCCGCGTCCTGCTGTACAACCTGCGCCACGGCGTCGAGGAGACCGTAGCGTACCGCAACTCCATCGGGAAAACCGCAGCCGAAATCGAGCAACAGGCCGCGCGCTATCTGGCGGCCGGCAATTTCCAGACGGTCGACCTTTCCCCCCGCCCCATTAGCGTGGAACACGATTTTCCGGAAAATCCCGTGGAGCCCGCCGAGCTCCGCCTGGCCTTGGCCGACCTCCTGCTTCCCGGCCGCTCCGCCGATGCCTACCAGGCCCTCCTGCGGGACCGCCTGCACCCCGCCGAGGCCCACGAAGGCCTGGCCTTCCTGGCTCTCCGCGACCGGCAGCCGGATGCCGCCCGCCGCGAGTTTGCCGCCGCCATGGATGCCGGTTCCCGCAGCGCCGCCTGTTATGTGGAGTATTCTCGTCTGGAAACCGACCCCGCCAAAAGCGCCGCCGCGCTCCGCAAAGCCGTGGAACTCGATCCCAAGTTGGCGGAGGCGCACTTCCTCCTGGCCCGCCGCGAGTCCGATCCCGCCAGGCGCATCGCCGAGCTCAAGTCCGCCGCTTCGCTGGAGATCCGCAACGCCGCCTACTGGCAGGCCCTCGCCGAAGCGAACCTGGACGCGCACAACTTCTCCGAAGCCGCCCGCGCCTGGCGATCCGCCGAGCAGGCCGCCGCCAACCCGCAGGATCGCGCGCGCTATCGCCAGGCCCGCATGGCGATCGAGCAGCAGCGCCTCGATTACGAAGCCGCCGAGCGCCGCCGCGCCGCCGAGGAACAGCAGCGTGAGCTCGACAAACTCAAAGAGCAGGCGCGTGCCGACCTCCACGCGCTCGAAGCCAAGGTCAACCAGGGCCAGTCGCCCGTCACCGGCGAGAAGGTCGTCCCCTGGTGGGAAGGGCCAAAGCCTTCCGGCAAAGCCGCCGGCGTGCTCAAGCAGGTCGATTGCCTCGGCCGCCAGGCCCGCCTGGTCATTCAGCAGGACGGCCAGAAGATCATCCGTCTCCTGATCCCCGATCCCTCCCGGGTCACTATCCTGGGCGGCGGGGATACCACCTTGGGATGCGGCCCCCAAAAAGCGCGCCGCGTCACCGTCGAGTACTTCCCGAAATCCAACCCCAAACTCGCTACCGTCGGGGAAGTGGCGACCCTCGAATTCCAGTGAAGGCGGCCGGGCAGCCGGGCCGCTGGCTGGTGCTTGCCGTCTTCGTCCTCTCCACTGCGGTCAACTATCTCGACCGCCAGGCGCTGGCCACGCTTGCACCCGTCCTGCGCGCCGAATTTCATCTCTCCAATACCGACTATGGCCTGATCCTCACCGCCTTCTCCCTCACCTACGCCGCTGCCGCCCCTTTCGCCGGCCTGCTCATTGACTCCATCGGCCTGAACCGCGCCATCAGCCTGGCCGTGGCCGTGTGGTCCTCGGCCAGCATCGTTACCGGCTTCACCCGCGGGCTCGCCGGACTCACCGCCTGCCGCGCTGTGCTGGGTCTGGCCGAAGCAGCCGGCATACCCGCCGCCGGGAAGGCTATCCATCAATACCTGCGTCCGGGCGAGCGCGCCCTCGGCAACGCTCTCAACCAGGCTGGCGTCAGCCTGGGCATGGTGCTGGCGCCGCCGCTGGCCACGTGGATCGCGGTGCGCTACGGCTGGCGGCACGCCTTTTGGGTCACCGGCGTAATCGGTCTCCTCTGGATCCCGCTGTGGAACCGCACCGCCGCGCGGCGTGCCCCGCTTCCCGCGGGTGCTCCTCCGATTCCTTCCACCTCCGGCGCCGGCATCCTGCGCCACCCGCGCCTCTGGGCTTTCGTCGCCGCCAACGCCCTCAGCATGACCGGCTACTCCCTTTGGACGAACTGGACCACCGCCTACCTCGTCGATGTGCACCGCCTCACCCTGGTTCAAGCCGCCTGGTACGCCTGGATTCCGCCGCTCTTCGCCACCCTCGGCGGCTTCGCCGGCGGCGGGTTCTCCCATCGCGCCATGCGCCGCGGCATGGAAGCGGTCGCCGCCCGCACGCGCGCCTGCGCCTGGAGCGCCGCCGCCGCGCTCCTCACCGCCCTCATCCCCTGGCTACCCGGCCCCGCCTTCGCCTCCGCCGGCATTTCGCTCAGCATCTTTTCTGTCGCTGCGTTCAGTGTCAATATGTACACAATGCCGCTCGACACTTTCGGCGGAGCACGCGCCGCCTTCGCCGTTTCCATGCTGGTCGCCTCTTACGGCGCCATTCAGGCCCTCGTCTCGCCGGCCTTCGGAGCCATCATCGACGCTCGCGGGTATACTCCCGTGTGCCTGCTGGTCGCTGGTCTGCCGCTCGTCGCCTTCGGGGTGCTGAAGTGGACCGAATCCGCGAATTCCTGAGCTTCGCCGGCAAGCGCGAAGCGAAGGTCATCGCCGTCTTTGGTCTCTCCCCCGACCCGTGCGGCCGCGCCGTGCGTTACGTCCTCGCCGGCGCTCCCGGTATTCCGGTGTGGTTGTTTGCCACTCGGCCTCCGCTCCCCGAAACGGCCGCCCTCTGCGAGCGGGTTTTTGTGGATCCCGATCCGTTGAACCTCTTGGTGACAGCGCAAAAGGCCCTCTGGCCGCATTGGGTGGCCTTGACGCTGTCTACCTGGACCGGCGCGCACGGCGCCTGGCCGGTCAAGCTCGCGCCGTTCTTCATCCCGCCGTTTCGCGTCTTGTTGCTGAATTCGCAGGGCGACTACTTCGCTGGAACGCCCGCCGCGGTTCTCCGCCACTTGCGCCGCCGCCTCCGCGACACCGCCCATTCCTCCTGGCGTCGCCTCGGCGACCTCCACCGCGGCCTTTGGCTCCGGTTCGCCGCGCTCGTCGCGCAGCCTCTCCTGCCGCTCCTCGCATGGGCATTTCGCCACCTCTCCGCTCCGTCTTCAGATCCCCAACCTCCGGCGTCCTCACCCCGCGGGCAGGAGATCGCCGAGTTCCGTTATCACCCCCGCCAATGGGATTGGTGCGCCCTCGACCGCCTGGTGCGCACCGCCACCGCCGGCTGGATCCTCTTTATCGCCGGAGACGCCCCGGCCGATGCCGCCGCTCTCCTGCCCGTGTTCGACGATCCCGCTGCGTTCGCGGCCTCGCGCCAGGAATCCTTCCGTGCCTGGAACGTGCGGCTCTTCGCCCTCGCGCCTTTCCGCCCCCTGCAACCCGGCGAGGCTACCCGCACTTTCGCGCCGGTTTCCAGCATCATTCTGGTGGACCGCGCGCGCCTCGCCGCCCTGGGCGTCCCCAAAACCATCGTCCCCGGCACGGCCTGGCTGTTGTTGTTTTGGAAGGTGGCTGCCGCCGGCCTCCACTGTTACAGCGTGGGAGCCGCCGGCGCTCTCCGCCAGCAGCCGGACTGGCCCTTTGACGAGGCCGAATTCGTGCTCCGCGTGCTGGCGAATCCCACCCTCCGCTGCCTCACTCCCGCCCATCCCGAACTGTCGCGCGGCAATATCGCGTTCTCTTCCCGCCCCGCGGCTTGCGCCTCCCGGCCCCGCATTCTGGTGGTCTCCCCTTACCTCCCGTGGCCGCTTTCACATGGCGGCGCGGTGCGCATCTACAACCTCTGCCGGGCCCTCGCCGGCCACGTCGACTTCCTTCTGATCGCCCTGCGCGAAAAGGACGACATCACCGATTACGGCCGCCTCCACGAGGCCTTCCGCCGTGTCTGGATCGTGGATCGAGATTACCGGGCCCCGGCCGGCCCCGCGCTTCCCGCCCAGGTGCGTGAGCACACCTCTCCCAGCCTGCGCGCTCTCATCGCCGAGGTCTGCCGCGAAGAAGCCGTGGACCTGTTGCAGATCGAGTACACGCATCTGGCTGCCTTCCGCGAGGCCGCGCCGGAAGTCCCCGCCATCCTGGTCGAGCACGACCTGACCTTCACCCTCTACCGCCAGTTCACCGCGTTCGACCGCACTGCCGCCGCCGAAGCCGAGTATCGCCGCTGGCTGGCCTTCGAGCGCGGCTGGCTCTCACGCTATGATGCGGTCTGGACCATGTCGCCCGCCGACCGCGCCCTCGCTATCGAAAACGGCAGTCCTCCCGAACGCACCTTCGTCGTGCCCAACGGCGTGGATGCCGCCCGCTTCACTCCCGGCGGCGCACCCGCCACCTTCCCCGAGGTCCTCTTCGTGGGTTCTTTCCGCCACCGCCCTAACGTCCTCGGTTTCCGCAAGCTCCTGGAAGAGGTGATGCCGCGCGTGTGGGAGCGCTTTCCTAACGCCCGCTTGCGCGTGGTCGCCGGTCCCGAGCCGCACCGCTACTGGACGCCGCCCGCCGCGCTCGATCCCCGCGTCGCCTTGCACGCCTTCGTCGAGGATCTGCGCCCGCTCTACCGCCGCGCCGCCGCGGTCGCCGTGCCGCTCCTGGTCTCTGCCGGCACCAATATCAAGGTTCTCGAAGCTATGGCCTGCGGCAAGCCCGTGGTCAGCACTCCCATCGGCTGCGCCGGGTTGGAACTTGAGGATGGCCGTGACGCCCTGATCCGGGAGGATTCCGCGGCCTTCGCCGCCGGGATCTGCGAACTGCTCGCCTCCCCGGGCCTGCGTGCGTCGCTCTCCGCCGCCGCCCGCGCCACGGTCGAACAGCGCTTCACCTGGCAGGGCATTGCCGAAAATGCCCTGGCCACCTACCAAGCCCTTGCCGCGACCGCAGTTACTGAGCCGCGGCCGTGAGAGAGCGCCTCAAATCCTGGCTCTTCCGCCTCCTCCGCAAAGATCCCGAAGCCGTGGTGGTCACCTTCCTGAGCGGCGATCCCGCTCTCGTTGCAAAGATGGCCGCCGAAATTCGCGCCCTCGTCCCGGAGCGCCGCCATTTCACTGTGCCCCGCCAGTCCGGCTCCGCCTGGCAAATCTACCGCCGCCTGCGCCGCCAGTTCCGCTCCTACCGCATCGGCCTCGCACCGGTGCTCTTCACCGCGGAACCCGACTCTCTGCGCCTGGCCGCCTTCCTCCTCGCCCCGCGCAAAATCCTGGCTTATAACGCCCGCCTCGAGCGCCATCACCTGCGCCTGCGCACCGCCATCGCCTCCGCGCTGTTTTTGCGGGGCGTCCCGCTCGACCGCATCTTCCTCCGCCCCCGCTGGCTCTGCCCCTGGAAGCGCGACCGCTCCGTGGTTCCCGCGGGACGCCGCATCATCGCCGGCCGCCCGCTCTCGCCGGAACGCCGTCGCGTTGCGGTGCTCTCGCCCTACTTCCCATGGCCCCTGGCCCACGGCGGCGCGGTGCGCATCTTCCACCTGCTGCGCGAAGCAGCGCGCGAGTTCGATATCTTCCTGTTCGCCTTCACCACCGGGGAGACCGAAGCCGATTGCCAGGTCCTGGCCGAGTTCTGCGCGCGCCTCATCCTGGTCGAAAAGCCGCGCTACCGCGAGCCCCGCTGGTCCACCCTCCTCCCGCCCGAGGTGCTCGAGTTCCGCTCCCCGGCCATGCGCCAGGCCCTCGCCGAGCTGCGCCGCGAATACGCCATGGAGCTGCTCCAGGTCGAATACACCCAGTTGGCCTCGTATGGCGGCCAGATCCTGGTCGAGCACGACGTGACCTTCGATCTGTACCAGCAAATCCGCGCGCGCCGGCCCACCCTCTCCGCCTGGTGGGACTGCTTTCGCTGGCGGCGGTTTGAAACCCGCGCGGTGCGCCGCTACCCGCGTGTAGTCGCCATGTCGGAGAAGGACGCCCGCCTGCTCAACGCCAGCGGCAAAGTCTCGGTCATCGAAAACGGTGTGGACCTCGCGCGCTTCGAGCCGGTCCCGGAACGGCCCGGCCGCCGCCTGCTCTTCGTCGGCTCATTCCGCCACTTCCCCAATGTCGCCGCCTTTCGCTTCTTCCTCGAAGAGGTCTGGCCACGCCTGCGCGACTCCTTCCCCGATCTGACCCTGACCGTGGTGGCGGGCCCCGACCCCCTGCTGCACTGGCAGAACTTCACCAAGCGGTTCGCACTCCCCGCGGACCCGCGCCTCCAACTGCTGGGCTTCGTCGCCGACGTCCGCCCGCTGTATCACGAAGCCAATCTGGTGCTGGTTCCCACCGTCGTCTCGGCCGGAACCAATGTGAAGGTGCTGGAGGCCATGGCCATCGAGCGGGCGGTGGTCTCCACCACCTCCGGCTGCGCCGGCCTCGGCCTCGAGCACGCGAAAACCGTCTGGGTCGCCGACACCCCGGAAGACTTCGCCGCCGGAGTTGCCCGCCTCCTCCAGGATCCCCAGGAACGCGTCCGCATCGCCCAAGCCGCCCGCCGCCACGCCGAACAACACTTCAGTTGGGAAGCCCTCGGCCAGAAGCAAAGGACCCTCTGGCGGGCCGCCTCGGCCGGTGGTGAATAGCCCGCCAGACGCTGGGGCGCCCCACCGCCATCCGCCAAGCGGCAGATTGTCCCGCGGCATCGCCAGCCGAGGCGGCAATCCGTCGCCAAGGCGCGCCGCTGGAGATCCGCCGCTGCTGCGCCCGTAGCCCGGGCCGGGAAGGGCTACCGTGTCTGTTGCCAAGCAGATAGCCGCTAGCGGGCCGCCTGCCGTGCAGGTGCTAGAAACTTGGAGGGCCAAGTGCCTTTCCTGGAACGGAGCAAAGCAGATCTTTTCATGACGTTGGCAAGATTCCTGTCCGCGATGGCTCTCTTGTGCCAGCCAGTGCTGTCCGGCGCCGCGCCGCCGGAAGCCGGAGCTGTCGAGATCCGGGCGCGGGACCAGGCCGGCCGGCCCATACCTGGCGTGCTAGTGGAAGTGAGCGCGAATGGACAGGTGATCTCCAGGGCCGTGACGGACGGCCATGGCCAGGCCACGCTCCACGAATTGCCGCCCGGCCAGTACGCCGTGGCTGTCGCTGCGCAGGGTTTCGAGCCCGCGCAACAAGGGATCCGTCTGGCGCAAAACCAATCCGCGGCGGTCGAAATCACGCTGGTCCCCGAGTTGGTCCGCAAGGACAGCATCGAAGTCAGGGACACGGCCACACCGGTGGAACAGGGGGCTGCCGTACCGGATCAACTGCCGCCCCAGACTGCCAGGGAACTCCCCAGCCGCCCCGCCACCGTGGCGGATGCGCTGCCGCTGGTCCCCGGGGTGGTCCGTTCGCCGGAAGGCGGACTGCGGATTTCCGGGGGCCAGGAACACCGCAGCACGCTGATCGTCAACTCCGCGGACGTCACGGACCCGGCCACCGGGCAGTTCGGCTTGACCGTGCCCATCGATAGCGTCGAAACCTTGAACGTGTTTCAAACCCCGTTCCTCGCCCAGTACGGCCGCTTCAGCGCGGGCCTGGTTTCCGTGGAGACCCGCCGGGGTGGCGACCAGTGGAAGTGGGAGCTGAACGATCCTTTCCCGGACTTCCGCATTCGCAGCTACCAGTTGCGCGGCCTGCGCGATGCCACACCCCGGCTGAACTTCGAAGGCCCGCTGATCCCCCCCAAACTCTACTTTTCGGAGGGATTCGAATACGAGATCCGCAAGACCGAGGTCTATACGCTCCCCTTCCCCGACAACCAGAGAAAACAGGAAGGCATCAACTCGTTTTCGCAGTTCGATTGGGTGGCCTCGGACCGGCACCTTGTGACCGCCACCATGCACGTTGCGCCGCAGCGGCTCCAGTACGCCAATATCAATTACTTCAACCCGGAGCCCACGTCACCGGACGCGGGAACGCACGAATACACGGCCACCGTGGCCGACCGCCTGACCCTGGGAGGCGGGTTGCTTGAAAACACGCTCTCCGCGACGCAGTTCGACGCGCGTGTGTGGGCGCAGGGCGCCGAAGACCTCACTCTCACACCCGTCGGTAACACCGGAAACTACTTCGCCCGGCAAAACCGAAACGCCTCGCGCCTGGGATGGTCCTCGACCTATAGCTTCGCGCCGCGGAACGCGCTGGGCGTCCACAACGTCAAGGCCGGCTCCTACCTCGCCGTAAGCTCGGACCGCGGCCTGGTTTTCGACCGGCCCATCGATATCGCGGATCCAACGGGCCAACTGCTCGAGCGCATCACTTTCTCCGGCGGGTCGCCGTTCCGCATGTCCGACTTCGAGTACGCTTTCTTCGCGCAGGACCACTGGATCCTCTCGCCGCGGCTGGCGCTGGACTTCGGACTGCGGTCGGAATCCCAGGAGGTGTCCGAATCGCTGCGTCTGGCGCCCCGTGCCGGGATCGCCTGGAATCCGTTCAGCAGGGCCGGCACTGTGGTGCGCGCAGGCTTCGGCCTCTTCTACGACCGCGTGCCGCTGAACGTGTACTCGTTCGATCACTACCCCAACCAGACGGCCACGTTCTTCGATGGCGCGGGCCAGATCACCGCCGGACCTTTCCTCTATGTCAACGGGCTTGGGCTGGTGAACACGCCCTCCCCGCTGGTCTTTCGGGAGGGCGTGGCCGGCAACTTCTCGCCGCGGAGCGAGACCTGGAGCGTGCAGGTCGAGCAACCCCTCTCGCCGTTCGTGAAACTGCGGGCCGGCTACATGCAGAACCTCTCCTCGGGGCTCGTCGTGCTGAATCGCGTGGCGCCGGATCCGCTGACGCAGACCGGCGCCCTGCTCCTTTCCGGCACGGGCCGGGCCCGCTACCGCCAGTTCGAGTTGACGGCCCGCGTGCGCATAGGCGAATCGCGAACGCTTTTCTTCTCCTACGTGCGCAGCCGGGCCCGGGGCGACCTGAACGACTTCGGAGATTTCCTGGACAGTTTCCCCACGCCCATTGTCCGCCCCAACCAGTTCGGCAACCTGCCGTCGGACCTGCCGAACCGATTCCTCGCCTGGGGCGTGGTGCCTCTCAAGTGGGGTTTCCGAATCGCGCCCGTGGCCGAATATCGCAACGGGTTTGCCTACGCTCCCACGGATGCGCTCCAGAACTGGGTGGGGGTTCCTTACCAGAGCCGCTTCCCGAATTTTCTCTCCGTCGATTGCCGCTTCTCCAAAGACATCAAGGTGAATGCGAAATACACGGTGCGGCTGTCCGTCAGCAGTTACAACCTGACCGATCACTTCAATCCGGAAGCCGTTCACTACAACGTGGCCGACCCGGCCTACGGCTTTTTCTTCGGACAACGGGGGCGCCGTTTCACGGCCGACTTCGATGTGCTCTTCTGACCTGCGGATCACACGCCGCCCGGTCCTCCGGCTGCTGGCGCTCACCATTCTGGCCGTGTTTGTCCACGGCTATCACCTGGGGGTGGACGACGCTGAAATCTACATCCCCGCCATCAAGCGCGCGGCCGATCCAACGCTTTATCCCTTCGCCGCCGAGTTCTTCATGTTTCATGCCCACCTCTCCTTCTTTCCGAACCTGGTAGGCGGTTCCGCGCGGTTCAGCCGTCTGCCCGTGGACCTCGTCATCTTCCTGTGGCACGGGGGCTGCATCTTCCTGCTTCTACTGGCCTCCTGGCGGCTGGCGCGGGTCTGCTTCGAAAGCCAGTGCGCCCGCTGGAGCGCCGTGGCGCTGCTGGCCGGTGCGCTCAGTGTGCCGGTGGCGGGGACGGCGCTGGTGATCATGGACCCGTACGTAACCGCCAGGTCGCTCTCCACGCCGGCCGGCATGTTCGCCATCGCCGGTTACGCGTCGGGGCGATGGAAGCGCGCCGCCGCGTGGCTGGTGTTCACGGCGCTCATCCATCCCCAAATGATGCTGTACGCCGCGGTGTTGATCGGCTTTCTGGAGCTTGCCCGGCGAAGGCGGCCTCCGGAGGATGCCGGTCCGGGGCTGGGGATGGCGTGCCTGATCAGTCTCCCCGGCGTGTTCGACTTTCAGCCGCCGCGCGGCGCGGCGCGCGAAGCTCTGTTTTCGCGGACCTACTTCTTCGTTTCAAACTGGGCCTGGTACGAGTGGGTGGGGGTCGTCGCCCCACTAGCCCTCCTGGGGTGGTTCGCCGCGCACCCTCCGCGCGGCACGACACCGGTTTTCCGCCGCCTTGCCGGCGTTCTGGTGCCGTTCGGCCTGTCGTTCACCTTGCTCGCCCTTCTGCTCACGTTCCCGGAGCGCCTGGAGAACGCCACCCGCTTGCAGCCGATGCGGTCTTTCCATCTGCTGTACGTCATCTTCTTCGTGCTGCTGGGAGGGCTGGTCGGCGAATATTTGCTCCGCGCCAGGGGGTGGCACTGGCTGGCTCTGTTCGCGCCGCTGGCCGGTTGCATGTGGCTGATCCAACTGGCTGCCTACCCGGCGAGCCTCCACATCGAGTGGCCCGGCGCTGCCGGCCCGAACGGCTGGACCCGCGCCTTTCTCTGGATTCGCGGCCACACCCCCAAAGACGCGGTGTTCGCGCTCGACCCGGATTACATGCTGCTCCCCGGCGCGGATGAGCACGGCTTTCGCGCCATCGCCGAGCGCAGTGCGCTGGCCGATCGCGTGAAGGACAGCGGCGCTGTCTCGCTGTTTCCGCAGCTCGCGGACGATTGGAAAAGCGAAGTGCAGGCGCAGGAAGGCTGGGAGCACTTCGGACCACGGGATTTCGAGAGACTGGCCCGCCACTACCCGGTCACCTGGATCGTCACCCGGCGCCCTCCTCCGGCGGCTTTCCCCTGTCCCTACCAGCAAGGCGAACTCGCGGTCTGCCGGATCGAGGAGGCTGATCCGCAGCCCCGCGCGGCTCTCTCCGCCGCTAGGTAGAATCCGTCACTTACGCCGCCAAAACGCCGCACTATTGAGCAGGACGAATCGAAGCATGCGGTGTACCGCTGGATCAACTCTCCGCGAACAGCGCCTTGGTCGCCGCCCCCCTATTGCTTTACCAGCTACTTGTATATATACTTCACCGCATGCAGATCCTGAGAGTATTGGTCGCCATTTCTGTATTTCTTGGTGCCGCGTTTGGGGGGAACTTATCTCTCGTTGTTCCCAACGCCCAGGCAACCACGCCGGGTAATGACAATAGCGGCAGCCTGTCTCTATCCGATGCGGACCTTCAGTACCAGCAGGTCTTTGGCAGGGGCCAGTTCTCCTCTGTTCCGGGATACCTGTTGATCACGGACTTTGCGTTTCGCGCGTCGCCGGGCACGGGCACGATCGACGTGACTGACACGTCCTTTTCTGTTTATATGTCCACGTCCCCGTATGCCCCCAACAGCAACAACGGCAACACGCTGATCACATCGACGTTTGCCAGTAACGTCGGCCCGGACAATACGCTGGTCCTTTCCGGCGGTCCGGGGACGTTGTGGAGCAGCCCGGGTTGCGCGGGGCCGGGTCCGTGTCCGTTCGACATGGCTTTTACGCTCAGCACGCCGTTTTTGTACAACCCCTCTCAGGGTTTCCTCCTGCTCGAGTTCCAAGCCACTGGCCTTAACGGAGTAAGCGGAGCGAACGGCGCATTTGATGTCGAATCGTTCAGTTCGCCAGGTGGCTCGGTGGCCTCCGTGTTCAGCCTGACCACGGGATCCACCACGGGCACCGTGCAGCTTTCCGGCAACGTCGTGCAATTCGGCTACACGTTGGTGCCGGAGCCGGCTTCGTGCGCGCTGCTGCTGGGCGGGCTCGGCGCGTTGGCGGCGATGCGCCGGAAGCTGAGCAGTCGCATCCGGTTCTGATTCCCTCCTTTCGAGATCGATCGGCAGGCCTTCTCGCACCCGTCGATTTGGCGCCGCCGCGCCCTTTCGCGGGGTTCATCGTTCCCAATGGAGGCGTAGCGAGGCGACGGAGACGGGGCCGCGGTCGCGGTTGTAGGCCGGGTTGACGATGCGCTGGTAGTCCAGGGTAAACGTCCAGTCCCGGGTCGCGTGCCAGGCGTAGTAGGCTTCGGCGATCGTTTCCGGCGCGTAGTTGAGGCGTCCATCGCCGATGATGAAACCCATACCGCCGGCGGCCAGGAACCTGCGGTCGTCGCCCGCCAGGTAGTTGCGCACCGCCGCCACGCCGACTGTGTCCCCGGAGCGTTTCCAGAGGCGCCCCGGGATCGAGAGGCCGCCGCTCAGCGAGCGGTCGATCTGGGTGAAGGCCCAGGACTCGGTCTTGCCGTCGCTCCATCCGTAGCGGGCGAACACGCCGAGATCGGCTGCGAGCTCCTGTTCGACATTCAGGCCGAAGCCGTATTTCTTCGTGCCGGGGCGGCGCGTGGCGGCGAGATCGGTGGCCCCATTGGCAAGCATGGTGGTGCGGAAGGTGCCGGCCCGTTCGAGGTTCTCGAAGCCCAGGACGCGCCACGCCCCGCGACGCCCGAATGAGCGGTGGCGGCGTTCCCATTCCACCGCCGTGCCGCGGTTGCGGGCAATGCGCGTGTCGAGGGTGGCGCCGTTGGCCTCGGTCGGCTCCATGACCACCGCCGCACGCAGCGACCAGTCGCGCCCCACGAGCTCCTGGATTGAGCCGATCGTGTAGCCGCGCGTATCCGCCGGGTAGTCCCAGGCCCCGTTCGACATCAGTGACCAGTTCATGAACTGGCGCCGCGGATCGTGGCTGTAAGTGTTGTTGTCGAAGAAGTCGGTAACGGCGAATTTGCCGGTGATGATGCTCAAGCGGGAGACGGGCAACCCTCCGCCAAGCTGGTTCGGTCCGCCCCCGACGAACTGGGTTTCGGGTCCCAAGGCCCAGGTGTTCCGCATGTAGGCGCGCGCCACGTAGAGCGTCGGTGTGGCCGCGGCGACGCGCGGAATTTCGCCGTTGGTGAAACCGGCGATCCCCGTGACCTGGCCGAAGCCATTGCCGCCGGCGACCTCCGGGTTGAACACCACTTCTGTCCAGGAGTTCAGGCGGCAGGTCAGAAACACCGTGGCGGTTAGGGAGACGCGGCTTTCGGGGTGCGACGGCAGGCTATTCGCTCCTTCATATGGAGAAGTGAAATACCCGTGGTGTTGCCCAATGGATGTGGCCTGGAAATGAACATTCCAGCGCTCGGAAACAGGGTCGCCGGCCTCCTGGGCCGCGGCGGAGAGCCACGGCAGCAGGAGGCCGACGATTGGCAAGATGAGTGGACGGTTCACGGGCATGGTTCTCCTCCTCTGGTCTGCATGGGTTTTTCTTCTGTTGAATCCTCAGGTCGCGCGGGATGGGCGTGAGCCGCTACTGCCCGTGGAGACGCGCACTTCAGCCGAGAAGTTTGGCCAGATCAAGCATGTGGTACAGCACCAGCAGCATCATCAGAACGAGGTAAGCGCGCAGGCTGAGCAGCGAAATGCGCACACTCCTGGTCATGGGCATGGGGCCCAGGCTCTCGGTGTCGACTTTTGCTTCCGGCGCGTCATCCAGCGGGTGGATCACCACGAAATGGTGTTGAAATTCGTTATGCTCAACCGGGTTCGTTGTGGTCGCCATTTTGGTCTCTCCTATAATGTTTTGTCTACTCCAAACTTTTCGCGCAGCTCGGGGCCGACCAACGGAAGGCCGCACCCGGCCGCAAACGGGGAAAGGTTTTGCCTTTGTATTTGCCGCCTTTCCCTTGTCATTGATAAATCTTC